>Ga0326727_10000210_pt1 | contig 253567 bp, 254 predicted proteins | sample MB2enrmetagenome_FD_207643 | JGI IMG/M metagenome (GOLD analysis project Ga0326727, IMG submission 207643) | Lab enriched peat soil microbial communities from McLean, Ithaca, NY, United States - MB29MY | ecosystem: Environmental > Terrestrial > Soil > Wetlands > Peat | place: USA: New York...
TGGTACGCCCGATAGGATTCGAACCTACGACCTCATCCTCCGCAAGGATGCGCTCTAATCCAACTGAGCTACGGGCGCCTAGAGTTAGTAAATATGGCGGGAAGACCGGGATTTAAACTGCACTAATATACTGCCGTCGTTTTTTTGCGACTCGCTCTATACTAGCTTACATTTTACTCCTAACAAAGTGATTATTTCGACTGGTCATAATATTCAGGGTTGTAACCTTTTTAATCAAGTCTCATCAAACCGATAACGTGTATTTATCGAAATAACTCTTTAATGCTAATGCGTCTAGTGTAGGCCATTGCTCCGTAGCTGAAAGCTCGTATGGCAAACAAGATTGATAGCATGGCTGCTAAAAGCAATATCCCCATTACGCCAAGAGCGTCTCCCGTTGATAATGTACCAACAGCGTTGCGTAGCAATACAGTTGAAGGTGCTGTCAGTGGGAAGTAAGTGAAGATTGTGACTATCAAAGCGTGTGGTGAGCCTACAACGTAGCCTATGGCGTAAAGAGGAATTAATGCCGAAATAATCACTACTCCTAAATACCGACTAGCGTCTTGAGCGCTTGGAAATAGTGAACCGAAACCCACCAGTATGCCCGTGAACATAACTGTACCCAGTAATAAAACCAACGCCCCGATAGTTATGGCTCTTGCGTTAAGAGGAATATGGCTTAATGATACGCCACCCGGTAAGCTAATGTGATTATGGAACAGAGTATATCCTATCAGCAGAGGCACAATAATTATTACTACCTGAATAATTCCTAGGATAAGAATTGATAGGATTTTACCAATTATTAAACTACGCGATTTAATAGCTGTTAAAAGCATTTCGGCAGCTCGGTTTTCTTTTTCTTCTGTCGTCGCAGTGATAGCGAAGTAAGAAATCATTATCACAAAGAACAAAAAGATGGCAAAGAATATTATTGGTGCCACGATACTGGCTAAATCATTTGTCTCAGACCCATTCTTGTAAGTTGTAGCAGTAACGTTAGGACTTTTTTCTAAAATCTCGACAACTTCATAATTATGGGTGGCTATGCTTATTTTGTTAACTGCACTTTGGCTTAATAGCTGTGAAGCTAGTGCATTATATGGCGGCGTAAAGGTTATACCTTGGTCTTGTGCATATACTTGTATGCCAGCTTTAGTTACATTCTTCGGATAATAAAAGAACGCTGTTAGTTTCCCGTCTTTTACGCCGTCAATACCTGTTTGTTTATTTGGCTCGATAACAATATGTTGGCTAATTAGCGCCCGTTTATTAATTAAATCCGTTTCATCTAACACGGCTAGCTTAGCAGTTTTTGAATAAGATGAAGTTTGTTGCACAGAAGTGTTACTGGCATGATTGCTAGACGCTCGGGTAATAGCAAAAATAGCGATGATAATTACCGGCAAGGCAAGAGTCGTAAACCAAAAAGTCTTCTTCTTAAGATTTCGCAGCAACTCAAAACTAATAACAGTATTTAATTTAGACATTGCTTGCTCCTTGGTCTTTGTATAGTTCTAGAAAGATATCGTTAAGACTTGGCCGACGGACTTCAAAGGCCGTTAGATGCAGATCTTGCTGGTTAGCTAGAAAGTGGAGAATCTCGTCGGTGGTAATGTTTTTATGCCAAGTTAACTCGGCAGAGTGTGATAATCGCTTTGTTACTTTGTATAGTCTGTCATTTACTGGCAGCTTGCCACTGTAATTTAAGGCTATGACTTGAGAGCCAAAACCATCCTTAACTTCGTCTATTGTGCCGTACAGCACCGCCTTACCGTCTTTCAGCATAAGTATGCGATCGCATAGTTGCTCTACTTCCTCCATTCGGTGAGTAACTAGCATGACAGTCGCTCCTTTAGAGCGCCTTTCTTCAATAATATCCATAAGTAACGCTCTATTGACTGGATCAAGCGCTTCGGTCGGCTCATCTAAAATCATAAGACTTGGCTCGTGCAATATTGTTACACCAAGTTGTATCTTTTGCTGTTGTCCACCAGATAGTTTAACTATCCGCTCATTGGCTTTGTCAGCCAACCCGACCCTTTTAAGGTATATAATTGCTCTTTTTTTAGCTTCACTTTCGCTTAGGCCATGCAGTACAGCAAAATATACCATAGTGTTTAGCACTGGTTCACTGCGGTACAGACCACGTTCTTCAGGCAAATAGCCGATAATGGCGGACATATTTGGGCTGTATCTTTTACCATTTATACGCAATGTGCCCCTAGATGGTTCGTATAATCCAAGAAGAGCCCGAATGGTAGTTGTTTTACCGGTGCCATTAGCACCCAAGAAACCAAATACTTCTCCTTTTTTAACGTTAAACGATAAGTCTTTAATAACTTCTTTACGTCCAAAATTCATTACGAATGATTTGACGTCGACAACGTTATTATTTAGATCTTTATTATCTGGAGATGCCATAAATTATAGTATATACCCCGGTTCTAATGCGCATCTTGGGGTTGGGCACAATGAATAGGATCTTCGGTGTGTCTTACATATAACCATGAAATGCAAATAGATCCATAATTTATCTGGCGGAGAGGGTGGGATTCGAACCCACGGATCCTTGCAGATCATTTGTTTTCAAGACAAACGCACTAGACCAACTATGCGACCTCTCCAGGTATTAACCTAGGGTTCCCAAGATTAATATATTATTCCTGATTTTTATCTAAAAGCCAATCTTCCTGAGTAAGTTATCTATGGAGTCTTGGCGCGATGTTTCCTTGGGTAATACCCCTGTGAGAACAGCTTCTATTTTCTCTGCCATGTCATCAGAGAAATAAATGTACATATATGGCATAAACCTTTTAAGCGGTGTAAGCACAACACTGCTTGAGTCACCGTGATGGATTACTGAAAATGAGCGGTAACTACCGAAGTTATAGTAACGGCCGTTTACTGTAAAGCCGTTTGGAATTAACTGGTAATTAATAACACGAGGTTTCTTGGAAGCATAAATACCAATAAGTATACCGCTGACAATAATGACAGCCGTGGTTATCTTATCTTTAGTGGAAAAATATATCAAAGCGGAAAGACCTAAAGTAATGATTATTAACACAAGATACCAGATAAAGTTCTTACTGCTAGAAAAGCCATTTGGTGAAGACCAGTTAAATAACGGCTCTTCGTTTTTGCCATCAGGCTGAAAAGCATCCTCTTTATCTTCTTTGTCTTTATTTGGGTTAAAACTAAAACCCTTATCTTTATCTTTGCTCTTTGATATGGCCATAGGTACATTCTAACCCATAAACTCAAGCTACATAAAGTTAGTCATAGGAAGGGTGTTGTATTAATTATGTTGTAAATAGCTTCAGATCAGTTGCTTTTGCTTGAAAGGCTAAGCTATACTACAGGAAATACAAAAAGGCAAGTAACCCCAAAAAAGTAAGGTATATAAATTTTGGAGGGTAACTATTATGGCGCGACACCGCGACGACGATCTTCTCTTAGAAGAAGATGATGAACTAGCTGCTGCCTTTCTTGGTGAAGAAGACATTGCAACTAACACTAATAACGAGACTAAGCCTGCCCCTGAAGGGCCAACTGCTGAGGAGTGGGATGAAGAAGACAATGTCCCGGGACAATTAGCTGTCGATGTTTATGAAACAAAAGAGAAGCTTATTGTTAAAGCCAGGACTGCAGGAGTCAACAAGAACGAGCTAGATGTCAGCATTTCAGACAACCAGCTTACAGTCCGGGGGACTCTTAACGCCGGTAATGAAGAGGGCGTTGAGAACTATTTCCTTCAAGAATGTTACTGGGGCGAATTCTCACGAACCATAGCCCTGCCTGTACCTGTTAAGGAAGAAGAGATTGAAGCAGTTTTAAAGGACGGCGTCCTAACTATTAGTTTCGGTAAAGTTAAACAAGATACGGTTAAGAAAATTGAAGTTCTTTAAGCCAGGACAAATCCTGTCCTGCCTCTAAGAGGTGGATCCTTGAAAGAAAAACTATTCCAGAAAAAAACTTTCGTAGTAGATAAAAACACGACTAAAAAGATCCTGATTTTTTGCGTACCAATTATTTTATATATTACCCTCATATGTGTTGGTTTTGCTGCTGAAGGCAGCCAGCAGTTTTCACTTCTTGCTAATTCATTTGATCACGGGCACACTTATTTCCTTCAGTCTATCGGCGGGGTAGGGCAAGACCCCGTTCTTTACAATGGCAAGGTTTACTGGGATGAAGGCCCATTCCCGGCTATTACTTTAATGCCTTTTGTAGCCTTCTTTAATATCTGGCACATATTTTTCTATCAGGGATATATAAAGTGGCTGATGATTTTAGGTATTAGCTACTTGGTATATAAAATGGCTCGAAAGCTTAACTTCTCGGCCACAGATAGCCTGATTTGGATGTTTGGTTTTACCTTAGGCTCAGTTTTTATGGGCGTTGGCAGTGTTTCAAGCGGCTGGCTATATGCCCAGATTGTTGGCACGCTACTTGCCTTGGGATCTTTATATGAATATATGAACAGGAAAAGGTGGTGGTTAATAGGACTGCTGTCTGCCTGTTTACTGCTGACCAGAATACCGGCAGCTAGTATTTTAGTATTTTACGTTATTGCTATAGCCATGGCTAAGAAAGAATGGAGAGTCAAGTTTAAAGAGTTGTTCCAGGTGGGAGTATTTGTGGTTTTAGCCGTCTTGCTTATGGGAGTATATAACCTGCAAAGATTTGGCAGCCCTCTAGATAACGGCAATCAGTATCAGCTGTTATCTCAGGGCTCTTCTGAAGCAAGATCAATGGGTGTTTTTTCACCCGATCACATCCCAACTAACCTATACACCTTACTCTTCAGGGCGCCGTCACAGGAATTAGCCTCAAGCAGTTCATGGAGCCTGAAATTCCCGTGGGTAGAAAATAACATGTTGGGTGTAAGTATCTTTATTACTTCACCGTGGCTTTTATATTTCTTTACCAAAAGATGGTCAAAGTATCCCAAAGAGGCTAAATACTTAGTTATTTCCTCATTGGTGGGTCTGCTGGTAGTACTCTGCTATTTCGGCGATGGAGCAGATCAGCTTGGTTACCGCTATACTCTAGACTTCATGCCAACCCTCTTCCTAGCGCTGATGATGATTTACCGTAAGAATACCGGTAATCTCTCTACTGGCATGAAAATACTACTACTAGGATCAGGTGTTACAAACTTCTACTTACTGACTACTTACGTCCAGAGTTAAGTGCCGGAAGTTACAGTGTTGCTAATACTGGTGCCTTGACTAAGGACGATTCTAACTATAACTTGAGCTAGGATGACTATAATCAAACCAATAACCGCATAGAGCAGAGTATTTTTCGCTCCTGATACTCCACCGCTCTCTCCGCCGGAAGTTATGTATCTTAGTCCAGCGTAAATGATCATTATTACTGAGATAACACCTACAACTAAGGAAAAGATGTTGACTACTTTTTTGGCTAGCGATTCTACGCCAGTATCAATACTGCCACCAGTACCACAGGCAACATTACTACTAACAGCAGAATTAATGCCGTTGTTTATCTGGCCGCCTATATTATCACATTTAACACTAGCTGACACCTGGATTGGGACTATTACCGGAATAGTCATCATAAGTGCAGCCACTATGATTAAAAGTTTACTTTTTAATATATCTAACATTATTAACCCCCCAGGTTAGTTATTTTAGGTTTTTTATCCATATTTCCAATAGTACATAATTCTACAATAAATTAATAGTGTTTTTAAACATCATTTTTAATAACTGAGGATGTGTTAAGGTAACTATTATTCTGGATTGAAGTGGCTGTATTTAATACCTCGCGAACAAGAACCTGGGCAAGTACAGCAATAAATACACCTATTAGCGCATATATAAGAGTATTCCTGGCTGATTGAACAGAGTTCGAATCACCTCCGGCCGTAACAAACTTTATACCAGCTACCAGTAACATTATTACTGAGATAACACCTACAACTATGGACAGTATATTAACCACATTGTGAGCAATACTTTTTATCGTATCTCCGCCTTTGGAACATCCCGCTTTAGTAACTGTAGTTAGGCCGCTACAAGCATCACCCACAAATGAATCGGCAGAGGTATAGTTAAGGGTAGCAGAAAACATGGTCACCAGAGTGATTACAGCCACAATTATTTTGAAATATTTCACCTTAAACATTTTACGCCACGTTCTTTAATACGAAAACTACGATTGACTGGGCAAGTACAGCTACAACAATGCCAACAAGAGCATAGATAATTGAGTTCCTGGCGGTAGCTACACTCTGAGCATCACCTCCGCCAATGATCATCTCTAGACCGGCAATAATTAAAACAATAACAGCGGCAACACCGATAATGTATGATATGACATCAATAGTGGTCTTTAGGGCCGCCAGAATTGGATCTGGATTACCATTTTTTTGCTGTGTTGCTACAGCACTACAGACACCGGTATGCTTACCGGCTAGTACACCATTAGTACAGCTTTGGAAAATGTTAACGGCAAAAACCGGCTGGCTAAAAGACAGGGCGGTTAACATTAATAAAATGATGGATAATATTACTTTTTTCATAACTTCCCCAGTACAAATGCTACAACTGCTTCGGCACTTAAAGAAACAAGCAGGCCAATAGCGGCATAGATGATAGTCTCTCTGGCTTTTGCAGCTTCTTCCGGTTTGCCGCCTGAAGTTACAAAACTCAAGCCGCCAATAACGATCATTAATACAGATATGACAGCGGCTATGCCAAAAAATATCTCAAGAGCCGTATGGAGGGCACCTTTATCAGCGGTAACTTTCGGCAAACCAGTAACACAACTGCCCCCAGGACAGTTAACAGAAACTGTAGATGATGCTAATAGCCTAAGAAATATTGATGGGATCATTTAAAACTCCCGGCAATGAAGGTTACTATTACAGCCGACAAAATACATACGGTAAGACCAATGGCAGCATTTATTATTGTGCTCAGGGCTTTAGAAGTTTCCTGCGGGTTACCTTGGCTGGTTGAATACTGAATACCGGCATAAATTATAATTCCGACAGCAGCTAGAGCAGCGACTCTAAGCAGTATTTCTATTATAGCGGCAACAATAAGCCAGATATCTGAGAGACTAGTTAACTGTGGAGATCCAGGTGAACCTGTGCAGGATAGATATTCATACCAGGTTGGAAAGTTTAAAAATCTGTTGCCTTTTGAGCAAGCGTCGGCAAAATGCTGGTTTAGTAATATTTGTCCTAAGTTCATTGATGAAAGAACCCATTCGGAATTACATAATTAAGTATTGCGTAAGCAAATATAAAGATAAGTAAAGCAGTTAGGGCTGAGGTGAGTCTTTTTATCGCCGCCCCTGTGGCGTTGGGATCGCCCCGTGACGTGATATATTGTATTCCGCCAATAATTATTGACACTATTACTACTAAACCAACACCATCGGATAAAAATCTAATGACGGCAAATAAGAGATCGATTATACCGTTGTGAGCTGTATAGCAGTAGCTGGTGGACGGATAACCCGAAGCAGTACCTGTGTTACTATTACAGTTATTACCGTAGCAACCAAAATTAATACTAGTCTTGACATGGGTGCTGCCAGCACCGCACCCATTTGCTAAACGAATATTGGATATCTGACATTTTGCTCCCCTGGGACAATTTTCATTTAATAGAGAGCCTGTCTTCGCCAAACTAAAACTGCCAATAACGAAAAACAGGCTTATAACTAAAAAGGGTAAGAGTAAAAGTTTACGCGTTTTAAAATGTTTTAGTTTTTTGGCTGCCATTTTGATCAAATTATATCCTTATATTTGCTCTCATACAAGGTGTTATACTTATTGTTATATGGCAACATATAAGCTTATCCAAGATGTTGAAGCTGATGACAAACTTCTCGGTCCTTTAAGTTTCAAACAATTTATCTATGCCTTGGCAGCCTTATTCATGCTTTATATTAGCTATGTCCTTTTTACACATCACGCTGGAATTTTAGACATTATCACCATGCCAATAGCTCTGTTCGCCGGGTTCTTAGCTTATCCTTTTGGTAAAGACCAGCCGACCGAATTATGGGCTCTTTCTAAACTAAGGTTTTTCTTAAAGCCAAGGCATCGTGTCTGGGCCCAAAGCGGTGTTAAAGAACTGGTTACCATAACAGTTCCGAAGAAAATTGAAATGCAAAAAACTAATGGCCTATCGCAAAATGAAGTAAAATCAAGACTTCAGGCTCTGGCTTCTACTATAGATAGCCGCGGGTGGGTTATTAAGAATGTAAATGTCGCCTATCAGTCAACGCTTGTTAATGACGATGAAGATTCAGACAGGTTAATTAGCCCGGCTACTTTGCCTAAGCCAGTGCCAGAATATGATGTCCCCGACTCAGAAGACCTATTTAATGATTCAGCTAATCCAATCGCCCAGCAGTTTAATAGAATGTTGACAGCCGACACTAGCTTAAGACACCGGGAGTTAATTGATAATCTGAATGAAACTAGGGCTGAAGTAGCAAAAAAGCATAATGAACCACTAGTCATGGGTGCCCCCAAGCAATCTACAGCTGCTGTGTCGCCTGCTTATGAACGTGAAATAGATGACGAACTCAAGAATGCCTATCAGTCAAGCCGTGTACCTTTAAGCAATATGCACGCTTTAAGAAGCAAGGTAATTCAGACTCATAGTAAACCGGCTGCCGTAATAGCTCCGGAACCACCGCTAGCCGCTCCTCAGCCTGATCCTGTTATAATGAACTTATCGAAAAGAAACGACTTAAACGTCAGTGTTATTTCTAAAGAAGCCGACAGGGCTAAACCAGACAACACCGGCATGGTTGAAGTCTTAATACCTCATTAACTAGATATAGGTGGGCTATGGATCCAACAAACAATACAAATCAAGCAACACCAGCCGTAACCGGCTTACCCGGTAGTGCTAATTTACCGCCTGTACCGCCTAGCTACACACCTAGTTATCAGCCGGTAACGGGACAAATTCCTGTCCAGCCAAAACTAAAAACCAACCCTAATAGTACTCAAAATACACTCCAAATCGCTGAGATAAGAGACGGCATAGTAATAATGAACGATGGCTCTTTCAGGTCGGTCATAATGGTAAAAAGTATTAACTTTGATCTAATGAGTACCCAAGAACAGGAAGCTGTTGAATATGCCTACCAGGGTTTCCTAAATTCTCTTTACTTTACCATCCAAATATTTGTCAGGACACAAAAAGTTGATCTCCAGCCTTATATAGAAAGACTGGACAAAATTCGGACTGAACACGACAATATGCTACTCGCCCTATTAATGGAGGATTACATCAATTATATGGATGCCTTAAGCCAGCAGACAAACATTATGGATAAGAAGTTTTATGTAGTCATCCCGTTCTTCCCCCATGAAGATGTCCAAAAGGCACTAACTGAAAGTAAGAATTTTCTAACTGGTTTAGTTGGCCTATTTAATACCAAGGAACAGCACGTCGTTATAAATGAAGAAGATCTTGAACAAGCTAAAACAGAGCTTAGAAACAGAGTACAGGCAATCCTGGCAGCTTTAGCCCAATGTAATATACAAGGCCTGCCTCTAGATACCCAGGAATTAATTGAACTTTACTACGACACATATAACCCAGACACTGCTACCCGCCAGCAGCTTAAAAACTTTGACGATCTTTCAGCTGACGTAATAACTAAGGGTGAGGGCACTGCTCCTCAAAGCCACTTGCAAAGGGAGCTAGAGTAAGATGGCTATTTTTAAGAAAAGAGCAGCTTCAAGCGTTGATCCGGTAACCATTGCTCAACAGCATCAGCAACAAGAAGAGCATGAGGTTGAGACAGCCTACCAAAAGGGTATCACAGCACTTCGGGATTTTATTGCCCCCAGCTCACTTGAATATAGTTCAACATATTTCTTGCTCGGTACAAGATATGCCCGCACTTACTACGTCTATGGATACCCGCGAAATCTATACACCGGTTGGCTGTCTGCGATGGTCAACCTAGATGAAGTCATGGATCTTAGTTTATATATCTACCCGGTGGAAAGCAGGGTGGTCCTTGAGAATTTAAAAAAGAAAGTAACCAGACTTGAAGCTGGTATTCAAATAGACACCGATAAAGGTAGGGTTAGAGACCCAGAAAAACAAGCAGCCATATTGGACGCCGAAGATATGCGGGATAAATTGCAGGTGGGAGAGGAAAGGTTCTTCCGTTTTGGCTTTTATTTCACAATTTACGCCGGCGACTTGGAAGAACTGGAATTTGTTAGCCATAAAGTTGAGTCGCTACTTGGCCAACAGCTTGTTTATTCAAAACCAGCCACTTCTCAGCAAGAACAAGCTTTTAACAGTACGGTCCCTCAAATGACTGATCTGCTGCAAATTAGAAGGAACATGAGCACTGGGGCACTAAGCACCAGTTTCCCATTCACCAGCGCCGACTTAAGTCAGGAAAACGGTATTTTATACGGCATCAATATGCATAATTCAGGCCTGGTAATATTCGACAGGTTCTCTCTGGAAAATGGCAACTCGGTTGTATTTGCAAAGTCTGGAGCCGGGAAGTCTTTCCTTGTAAAACTAGAGGCCCTAAGAAGCATGATGTTCGGTACTGAAATATTTATTATTGACCCAGAAAATGAATACCAGAAAATGTGTGATGCTGTCGGCGGAGCTTATGTCCGGTTAAGCCTTAGTTCGTCGACCAGAATTAATCCTTTCGATCTGCCGGAAGTAGTTGACACTGAAGAGGCAGACAATGCCCTTCGCAGTAATCTTATTACACTTCATGGACTGCTTAGGCTGATGATGGGTGGTGCCCAGACTCAAATGCTGGGTGGTACGGCTACTGCCGTACCAGTACTGGCTCCCAGTGAAGAGGCGGACCTAGATGCTGCTCTAATTGAGACCTATGCCCGGGCCGGTATTACTAATGATCCATTAACTCACCGTTCACAGCCGCCAACTATAAATAACCTTTATGACACACTGCTGCATATGGGCGGTAACGGTCCGCAGTTAGCCCAAAGGTTAAGAAAGTATACAACCGGCACCTTCTCTGGTATTTTCTCCCAGCAGTCAAATATGGATATTAATAACCCTATGGCAGTATTTAATATTCGTGATCTTGAAGATGAGTTAAGGCCTGTTGCTATGTATATTGTCCTAAATTACATCTGGAATAAGACAAAGGTAGACCAAAAACGCCGAATTTTAATTATTGACGAAGCTTGGCAATTAATGAAGTATGAGGACTCAGCCAATTTCTTATATAGCTTAGCTAAAAGAGCCAGAAAGTATAGCCTTGGGATTACGACCGTTACCCAGGATGTCGAAGACTTTATGGGCTCCAGAATGGGTAGAGCAGTAGTAGCTAACGCCTCAATGCAGTTCCTGCTTAAACAGTCTACTTCAGCGGTAGATGTACTGTCTGATGTCTTTAAGCTAACCAGTGAAGAGAAAAAGAGATTAAGCCAGTTCCCAGTTGGCCAGGGATTATTCTTTGCTGGCCAAAACCATGTCCACATCCAAGTTGTTGCCAGCCCAACAGAGACAAGCCTCATAACTACTACCCCGAGTGTTGATAACAGCCAGAATGTCGCGCCAGTGTCCCTCTATGATAGGGAAAGACCACCGGTAACACCCACTGGGTCTACGGAACCCACAGAACAAACGGTAGACATCAACCCTACTGGTACTCCGCCGTCTCAACCTATAGTTCAATAACTTTACTTTTAATATCCAGATTTTTTAAGACCACGTCAGCATCTGTCGTAGTAATAAAAGACTGATTGTCTTTCAAATAGCCCGTTAACGACTTTCTTCTTACACTATCCAGTTCACTATATACATCGTCTAGCAGTATCACTGGTTTAGTGCCTCTAATATCATCTAGCTTATTGAGTTCAGTTATTTTTAGGGCTAAAACAGCAGTCCTAAGCTCACCCCTTGAAGCATAGCTCGTGGAGGGATGATTATTATATAGAATGGTGAAATCATCATGGTGCGGACCATGAAGCGTAAAACCGGTTCTTAAATCGTCCTCTAAATCACTCTCCAGCTGTTTCAAATAAGACGTCTCATACATTTTAGGGTTAAACTGTGTTTTATATGTCATTAAAAGCCTAACCTTATCTTTAGAAAGACCCATATATATATCCGGCAGGGTCTTGTTTATCTCAACAATAAGGTTGTTTCTTGCCTGGACTATCTGTCCTGCCAACTGGCTCAAACGAATATTCCAGGGGAATAATTGGGAATTTGTTAATCTAACCGATCTTTTAAGTAAGGAGTTTCGTTGAGCCAGAGCGCGGGCATACTTTCTAATAAGTGAAGGGTATTCGCTTGCCAGCTGGGCTAGGAAAGAATCAAGGTAGTTGCGCCTCTTTTCAGGCGAGCCGTCAAGAAGCTGTAAATGGTTAGGTTCAAATATTACTACCGGCAGTTTTAAACTAACGGGCAGTCTATTATACCTCTTGCCGTTAATCTCATATGTTTTGTTAGGTTTTTGGTCATTCCTAACCTTAACTATCCTTTTGCTGCCATCATCCTCGCATTCAATTCTTAACCAGCTCTTTTTAAAGCGTATTAGCTCCAAATCTTTAGCCCGGTAAGACGAGCCGGTTCGTGAGAAAAGGATGGCTTCTAAAATATTAGTCTTCCCGGCAGTATTTGGCCCAACAATAATATTGGCTGATGGGCTGAAGTTAAAGGAGCTGTTTAGATAAGAACGGAAGTTTTGAACCTTTAGGCTAGTTATCATTTTTATTTTTTTGAACTTTAGGACTTGAGGGGCATTATGACATGAACATAATCTTTAGTTCTTGGGTCTTTTAGAAGCACGGGTTCTACCTTGCCATTAAAGGAGAAAACAATACTTTCACCATTAAAGGCGTTTATGCCATCAATTAAGAATCTGGAGTTTAGGGTTATGCTGCCCGCGCCAGTTACCTTAGCAGCCGCTTTGGCATCATTTTCACCGAGTTGTGAGGCTAAAGATTTAATCTCAACATTTTGCTTTTCTTCACTAAGTTCGATTGTTATGCTCCCGGCTGTTTCCCTAGCGAAAAGACTGGACACCTTAACAATATTTAATAGATCTGCTCTTTTAAGGGTTGCTGAATTTTCAGCCTTAGTCGGGATTAATGGTTTGTAATTGGGGTAGGAGCTGTCTATTAGCCTGGTGACCAGCTCGACATCACCAAAACTGAATAGTGCCTGCTGCTCATCTTTAACAATTTTTACTATTTCAACATTATCATCTAACGTTCTTAAAAGATCGTTCATGGCTGAAGCCGGTACCAAAAGTTCAATATTCGGAACCTTAGCGGCAATTGTTTTCTCAGCCAATCTTGAGCTATCAGTCGCGGCAATGTAAAGCTTACCGTCTTCGGAATTGAAGAAGACACCGCTTAAGACAGGTCTGCTGTCAGTAGATGAAGCAGCGAAAACTACCTGCTGAAGTCCTCTTTTTAGCTCTGGAGCATTAACTTTTATTGTTTCCCCGTCTTCAATGGCCGGCATTACAGGGAAATCTTCAGCTGAAACACCATTAATTGTCGAGTTGTATTGGTCGGTGGTTAGTTTAAGTTTTTTATCTTCTAGTTCGAGGTGGATTACGCCAGGCGGCAAGCTGGCTACAAAACTGGCTAGCAGGGCTGCAGGGACAGTAATGACACCCTCTTTTTCAATCTTTGCGCCAATGTAGTGAGTGATACCAATATTTAAGTTGGTTGCAGCTACACTTAACCTATTTTTAGCGGCTTTTATTAATACATTTGCTAGTATCGGCAGGGTCCCACGGTTATCGGCTACACGGGCAACTGAACCTAAAGCCCGATTAAAATTTTCTTGTGTGACTTGTAGTTTCATAATAATTATATTTAGTTAGCTTAGTCTTTATTATTATAGGGACTGTGGATTTAGTGAATAAACTAACTTTACCTCCTTGAATCCCACCCATTTAGTTGACTATAAATTGTCGCTTGGTGGTTTATAAACTTAGTATAAATATGTAGGTTGTCCCCTCTAAAGTAAGTTGTAGAATTAATTGTGTTTATAAAACTAGCAGCAATGAACACATTCGACACATTGTCTCCACAGGCTTTGAACATATTTTTAGGCATAAAGACGCTCCTTTATATCGGCAATTGTCTGTCTAAGACCAGGATCAAGCCGTGATTGCTTCTCTATTTTCTCGACTGAATGTATAGCTGTTGTATGGTCTTTCTTACCTAGTTCACGGGCTATTTTAGGGAAGCTCAAATGAAGTTCGCTGCGCAGCATGTACATAGCAATTTGACGGGGCACAACAATGTCTTTGTCTCTTTTAGGACCAATAATATCTTCAATAGGGATCTGGAAATGTCTAGAAGTTCTTTCAATAATTTGTTTAGCGCTTAAGTGTTTCGGTCTTGTTTTGGTTGTGCCAAGTAAACTGGTAGCGACAGCCAACGATGGCTCTAGAGATCTCATCTCACAAAAAGCTAGAAGCTGGTTTAGGGCTCCCTCAAGCTCCCTGATGTTTGTCGGTATATTATTAGACAAATACTCAACTACTTCAGGCGACAAGGTTACATCATGCCCCTGGGCTTTAGACTGGATGATAGCGCATCTTGTCTCAAAGTCAGGAGTCTGCATATCTATACTCATTCCCCAGGTGAACCGGCTCCTTAGTCTTTCTTCCAGGGTTGGTATATCTTTAGGCGGTTTGTCTGAGCTAATAATAATCTGCTTGTTTGCCTGGTATAGAGCATTGAAGGTATGGAAGAACTCTTCCTGAATTTTTTCTTTACCGGCAATAAACTGGATATCATCAACAATTAGAACATCGGCTGAACGGTAGTAACCAGCAAAATCGGCAGTTTTTCTATATCTTAGGGCATCAACAAACTCCTGTAAGAACTGCTCGGTAGATATATATAGAATCCTAAGATCTGGTTTTGAAGCCGTCATGGCATTGCCAACTGCCTGAATGAGATGAGTCTTGCCAATGCCAACCCCACCGTACAAAAAGAGCGGGTTATATTTCTTACCAGGATTTTGGGTTATTGCCTGGCAGGCAGCAAAGGCCAGCTCATTACTGGCACCAACTACGAAATTATCAAAAGTATAGCGGTCATTTAAGCCTTGTCTATAAGAGTGGGCCAGACTGCTGCCAGCCGAAGCCTTATGTATTAATTCATCCTCTAAGGCCGCCTCTTCGCCAAACATGGCCGGATCATCAAAAGTTGATTTCTGAGGGCCTATAGAGCTTATCTTATATTCAATACTTTTTGGTTTAATACCATTCTTAACTAAAACTTCAGATATTAAAGAGTTATATTTTCTCTCCAGCTGCTGCTTAATAAAAATATTGGGTACGCCTATAACAGCGGTAGTTTCATCAGATTTAACCAGCTCTGTGTTTTTAAACCAGGTCAGGAAATTCCCCCTTGAAACTGAAAGTTCAATTTCTCCCAGAACAGCTTGCCATAAGCTATCGTTTTGCATATATTACCCTTTTTCTCTCTACAATATAGCCTATATTATAGAACTTTTCCACACCCCCCTGGCAAGGACATTCTGTTCTGTAATAATTCTCATGCGTTTCAGGGTCGACTTGTACACACCGGCTATTTGTATCTAGAATTTTGTGGACAGATGGAGTTAGTACGTGGATAACTAAACCCGTTTAGTACAATAAATATTGTTAAATTCACTTTTCTATAGAACAAATTAATTTACTAATAGCTCTTGGTATTTCTAAGGTACAATAGACCTATGCCTAAAAGAACCTATCAACCAAAGAAGCGGCATAGAAGCCGTCAACATGGCTTTATGAAACGAATGGCCAATAAGGCCGGCCGTAATGTCCTAGCTCGTCGACGGGCTAAAGGTCGCAGTCGATTATCTGCTTAAATAAAGCTTAAAATCCTAGGAGCCTTTGAAAAGTGATTCCTAAAATCAACCGTTTTCATGGTCACAACAGTTTAAGTACGGTCTATAGAAAAGGCCAGACTGTTTCTTTAAATCAGGTTAGTATTAAGTTTTTGCCTATTAAACCAGATAAACACTTCAGAGTAAGCGTTGTTATTGCCCGTAAGGTAGATAAATCTGCCGTTATTAGAAACCGGATAAGACGGCGGGTGTATGAAATTATTAGGCTTAAAAAATCAAATTTAAACCAAAATGTCGATATGGTAGTCAGTGTCCATAGTAAAGACCTAGCCATAATGAAAGCAGCTGAACTTGATGAACTTCTTGACCAGCTGCTTAAAAAAGCTGGTCTTATCGATTCCTAAATTAACAGATATGATATAGTAAACGTTAGCAAAAGGGGACTGCTACCGATGTTTACAACTATTATTGTAAAACCACTGTTTAATTTACTGGTCTTTATTTATGCCATTTTACCTGGCCATAACTTTGGTCTAGCCCTGATTATCTTCACTATCTTATTTAGACTTGTTCTTTGGCCCCTTGTTAAAAAGCAGCTCCACCAGGCTAAAGCCATGCGTAAGCTCCAACCTGAACTCAAACAAATTAAAAAAGATGCCAAAGGAGACAAACAGAAAGAAGGCCAGATGGTCATGGCCTTATATAAAGAGCAGGGCATTAATCCCGTCGGCACACTGCCAATCTTTGTTGTCCAGATAATTATCTTAATCGGGCTAAACAGCGGGCTAAGAAAGATAATAGCCAACCGGCAAGAAGTTATTACTTTCTCTTATTCCTGGGTTAGACATTTGCCTTGGATGAGGCACTTAGCTACCAACATCCATCTTTTTGATAACACTCTTTTTGGTTTCGTAAATCTTGGTAGAAGCGCTCTATCTTCCGGCGGAGTCTATTGGCCAGCCATGATAATAGTCGTTCTAAGTGCCGCCAGCCAGTACTTCCAATCTAAGCAGCTGATGCCGACCAGTAAAGACCAAAAAGGTCTTAGACAGATAATGAAAGAAGCTAGTAAAGGGAACCAAGCCGATCAGAGCGAGATAAGCGGTGCAGTCGGTAAAAGCACCCAGTATATTCTGCCTTTTATGATCTTTTTCTTTACCGTCGAACTAGCCTCTGCCCTGAGCCTTTACTGGTTCACTAGCGGCCTGGTAGCCTATATCCAGCAGAGCATAGCTCTTCGTGAGGATGAAACAGAGCTAGAGGATATGGCAGATACACCTACAGTGTCATCTGAAGATGTAAGTGCTATTCCTGAAGCTGAAGTTATTGATCCTACAGTATCATCTCCTAAACCCAAAAAACCTAAAAACCCTAACAGGAAGAAGTCTAAAAAGAGGAGAAAGAAATGAATGATTCACTGGAAGAAGCTATTATGTATGCTAAAAAATACCTTGAGGATATTTTATCTTTCTTTGGGTTAAATACTGATGTCCATGCCACCAGTGAAGATGAAGTCATCCAGCTTGGAGTACCCAGCACTCATCTTAACGGCTTTTTAATTGGCCAAAGGGGTGAGAATATGCGCTCTATGCAGTACCTTACCTCAACAGCTTTAAAGAATAACGACTTCTCACATACTAGGGTAAATGTAGACGTAGCTGAGTATAAGAAACAAAGAGCCGACAGACTAAGAGATAGGGCCGAAGACTGGATGAAAAAGGTCAGGGACAGTAAAAAACCAATGTCACTAGAACCTATGAATGCTTCAGATCGCCGGGTAATTCATAAACTAGCTGGTGAATACAGCTTAATCAGTGATTCAGAGGGTGAGGGCCGGGATAGACACATTGTCTTAAAACCAGCCGAGGATTAAGACTTAAGTGCCCGGTCATAGACAGCTAGTGTTTGCTCAGCCATTCTTTGCCAGGAGTATTTGGCAGCCTGGGCAAAACCCTTCTTGATCATCTCTTCGCGCAGTTTCTCGTCACTTAAGACCGTGTTAATAACGCCAGCCATATTATCAGTATCTCTTGGATTAAAATACATTGCAGCGTCACCGTAGACTTCAGGCAAACAAGTGGCATTACTAGATACTACCGGTGCTCCATGTACCATAGCTTCAAGTCCGGGCAGTCCAAAACCTTCACTTAATGATGGAAATACATAAACTGCACAGTTTTCGTATAGCCACCTTAGCTGGCCTTCAGTTACAAAGTCGGTAAAGATAATATTTTTTATGCCTTGCGAGTTAACTCTTTTTTCGATGTCAACATAATTATCATTTTTAACACCGGCTAAAGCTAGGTACAGATCGGGGTGTTTGTCCTGGAGTATTTGAAAAGCATCAATTAAACGGTTTAAGTTCTTATGTGGCCACGGTCGGCCAATATACATTAAGAACTTTTTACCAACCAGTTTTTTATATGGATCTGCCTTTTCTTTAATTTTGTCAGCTGATTCGTAGGTGACAACGAATTTTTTGTCAGGTTGCTTGGTAAACCCCATAACCTCTTTTTTTATATACTCTGTCCCAGTAATAATAAATGCTGACTTTTTTGCACCTATTTTATTTATCCATTTATAGACAACCATTTTAATGTAAAATACAACTACATTTGTACGAGGATTACGAAATTCTGGCTTAGCCATAGTCAGATCGTGCATTGTTGTCACTACTTTACCACGGTATAAAACTGGCTGTTGAATCATGGCGAAGTGTACTAGATCAGCATCTATTTCATTAATCTCTCTAAGTAGATCTGTCTGTTCTTTAAATCCTAATAATGGGACCTTAGTCTCGTAGACAGTATATTTAGGGGCGATCTTTTTCATAAAGCCCACTCGGTCGGAGTAGGCAATTATATTGAAGTCGTAATCTGGATCAATCTTGGCAATATATTCAATTAATTTATCTACGTATCGGCCAGTTGATGTTCCTGATGACCTGGCATCAATAGCTATTAAATTAGTCATTTGATCCCCTAGCCACTGAAATAAATGCCTGTAAAACATTACTAGCACTCTTTTCCCAGCTATATTTGTGTAAAATCTCTTTATATAAATATTTTCTGTCTGGGATAGGACGTGTTAGAGTTCGTTCTAATTGTCGGGCAATATCATCCACTTCCGAAGGATTTGAATAGTAGGCAGCGGGGCCAGCTACTTCCTTAAAAACAGGAATGTCACTGAGAAGCAAAGGCTTGTTAAAAGCCATTGCTTCAAGAATAGGCATACCAAACCCCTCATAATAAGAGACTAAAACTACCGCAGCAGCCTGTGTATACAGCTTTACTTTTTCTTTATCAGATATATACCCTAGGTATTTAATCGGTAGTTGCTGACTTTGTAATCGCTCAAACCTGTCTAAAACATCTTGATTATTCCAGCCCTTGCTACCACCTATCCACAAAGGGTGCATTTTCTGCAGTTTAATTGGTAACTTTAAATAAGCATCTATTAAGTGTTCAATGTTCTTACGCGGTTCGATAGTCCCAATAAATAATACCGGGCGAATCTGTTCCTTTTTCTCTGTTATAAATTTTGGTGTTATACCCACCCCCGGGGGAGCTACTACTACTGGTGCCGATAAAGCTTTAAAGTTATCAGCTATACGATTTTTAGTAAACTGTGAAATACCAACCACCGCATTAGCTCTTTTGAGACTCGGCAGAACGAATCTGCGCAAAAAAATTCTGTTCGCATTTGCTACAAATTCAGGGTGATCAATAAAACAGAGGTCGTGAACGACAACTACATTGCGGTTATTGAATAACGGCAAAGATACAAAATTCGGGAAAAACACTAGATCAAACTGGTTCACTGTAGGTATCAAAACATTAAGTGGTATTTGGAACCCAATTCTTCTTATTAACGACAATAATTTGCGTGGGAACCAGCGAATTGTTTTGTAATTAATATTTGGTATTGCAGGTGGCTTAAACCGTCCAAGGCTAAGAAAATCGAAGAAATATCCAGTAAGCTCTATCTGTTGGGAATGATTATTGGCTAATGCTTTAACTAGATTTTCAGTATAATATCCAACACCTGTCTTTTGACCAATGATTGGATTAGCATCAAATAATACTTTAAGTTTGCTAGGCATATCAGATTTTAACTCCAAATAGCGACAATAAGCTACTAAGTTTGCTTGCGCCCGGGGGGGTGCCTATTGTAAAAAGAGACTTTATATAGTCATCTTTGACATTTCGATGTCTTTGGATATACCATCTCTGGCAACATTTCTTAGGCAAGTAAATTAAGGACATAAATATCCCCTTTAAAGCGTAAATACCCTGGCCCTTTTTTACTAGGCCAGCCAAGATAATACAATAAAACAGACTGAATCTTAGTAAAATTTCAGGCAACAGCGAGAGTGGTACGTTTTTAATTATTAACCAGGGCATATTCTTACTCATATTATAAGCATGTAATCCGTGGATCCTTTTAGCTGTAGCATTAATATGGTGGTAGGCAATAGCTTTGGGTTCGTAATACACTTCCCACCCTGACAGTTGAGCTCTAAAATTAATATCGGAGTCTTCATAGTAAGCAAAAAAATCCTCATCAAATAAGCCGATTTGATTAATAAGTTTTGATTTGTACAATGAAGCACCTGCAGTTGCTCCGAATAAGTAGGCAGGATTATCAAATTGGCCACTATCCTTTTCTCCCCTCCCTCTAGGCGTTGGAACTCCCCAGTCATAAAACGTCTCTCCAGCACTATCGAAGTGTTTTTTATCGATTGACATTAACTTACCTGTAACGATACCGACACGCGGATGTCTATCAGCAGCCTCAACCAATCGCTGCAACCATTGCTTATCCGCTACCGCGTCATTGTTAAACAGTACGACATACTCGTAACCTCTTTCTAAGGCGTAGCGTATACCGGTGTTAACACCTCCAGCAAAACCTAAGTTTTTAGGCAACTCAATTATTGTAGTGGAGGGAAATGTCGCCTTCACCAAAGAGACAGATAAATCTACTGAACCGTTATCAACCACAACAATCTCGGCAGCCATAGACTGATCAACAAGAGATTCAATACAATTTATGATAAAATCTTCACCATTCCAGTTAGGGATAATAATCGCGACTTGTTGTTTTCTCATCATATTTTATAAATAATGATATCTCCTTTATAATACCCTATTGATAATGAAACAGGTGTTCTCAAAAAAGAATCAAGCGTTGTTAAGCGAGCTGGTCAGAACTGATTTTAAATTGCGGTATCAGGGCTCTGTATTGGGTTACATATGGTCATTGCTCCGCCCACTCCTCCTATTTACAATTCTATACCTAGTATTTATAAAGTTTTTGAAGGTTAACTATGGGGTACCACACAGTGCTGTCTATCTTCTAGTTGGCATTGTACTTTGGAGCTTCTTTTTAGAGATGACTGCTGGCTGTGTAACATCTATTGTTGGACGGGGTGATTTAATTCGTAAGATATATATACCGCGCTGGCTAGTAGTTATATCTAGCAGCCTATCAGCAGTTATAAGCTTACTTTTAAACATTATTGTTATTGCGGTATTTATGATTCTTAATCATGTAGCAGTTTCCGTTAGCATACTTTGGTTCCCACTAATCGTATTAGAGATGTACATTTTTGGAATAGGGATAGCATTTTTCTTATCAGCCTCCTTTGTTAAGTACAGAGACATGTCTTACATTTGGGAAGTAATATGCCAGGCATTATTCTACCTAACTCCACTTCTTTATCCAGTAGCTAGACTCCATTGGCCAATCGTAAGAGAGATACTATTTTCTAGCCCCCTATCCCAAACTGTTCAAGCTGCTCGTTATGCAATTGTTACTCATAATACATATACAATATCTCAAGCCTTTCCTAGCTTTTGGCCCAGATTAATACCCTTTGTCATTACGATAGTCGTCTTTATCATCGGTGTAAGTTATTTTCGAAAAAAATCGAGAACTTTTGCAGAGGACATATAGCTTATGTCAGAAGACGTTGTTATTAGAGTTGAAGAAGTTAGTAAAATCTTTAGACTACCCCATGAAAAGCATAATTCACTGAAATCAGCGGTGGTTAATTTTTATCGCGGCCAAAAAGGCTACGATTTGCAAAAAGCCTTGGAAAACGTATCCTTCGAGGTTAAAAAAGGTGAGTTTTTCGGCATTGTTGGGCGCAATGGGAGTGGTAAAAGCACCCTGCTTAAACTATTAGCCGGTATTTACTCGCCGACAGTCGGCACCATAAACATTAGTGGCAGCCTGACTCCCTTTATTGAACTTGGGGTTGGTTTTAATCAAGAACTTACTGGTCGCGAAAATGTCTTTTTGAACGGTGCACTACTAGGCTTTAACCGCAAAGAAATGTCTAAAATGTATAAAGATATTGTCGACTTTGCTGAGATAGAAAGGTTTATGGATCAGAAACTAAAGAACTATTCATCTGGCATGCAAGTTCGACTAGCATTTTCGATAGCTATTAGGGCGAGGAGTGATATCTTGTTACTTGACGAGGTGTTAGCTGTTGGTGATGCCGAGTTTCAGCAAAAATGCTACAACTACTTTGAGGAGCTAAAAGAGCAAAATAAAACCGTAGTTCTAGTAACCCATGACATGGGAGCAATGAAGCGGTTCTGTACCAAAGCGATATATATAGACGATGGTAAAGTGACTGCCCAGGGTGATCCGCTTGATATAGCAGATGCTTACATGGCAGAAAATATTGAAGCTGGGCAGCGAGCTGCCAACAAAATTGATAAATCACTAGTAACTGAATATAAAATTACTTCCAAGATTGTAGAACAGACTGACAATAATGTCTTGCTGAAGATATCCTATTCGTCAAAAACTAAAGAAAAATTGTATGTTGGCATCTCAGTTATGAAAGACGGTGTATCAATAGCCGAGATCTCCACTCCCCCTGACATGGCATTAATGGGGGATGGTGATATTTTTTACCCTCTTGATACAACGGTCTTGAATGGAGGTGTTTATCAAATTGATGCCGCTCTTCTCAAACTCAAGAATAAAGGGCTACTCGATTTTACTCGGGTTAAAGCCCGGTTTGTTGTTAAGGGCAATGATCCCACGAAAGGCGCAGCAATAAAGTTAGATAACACATGGCGTCTTAAAGAGGGTGTCTAATAATGGGGAGTATCAATGTAACTAAAACTTTTTTGCCTCCTATTGAAGAATACGGAGCGTACTTAAAACAGATCTGGGGGAGTGACCAGCTGACCAACCAGGGACCGCTTTTAAGAGAATTTGAAAAAAAGACGTCTGACTATCTGGGAGTTACTAACTTCCATTTTGTTACCAATGGTACATTGGCGTTGCAAGTAGCTTTAAAAGCGCTTGATATAAGTGAAGGTGAAGTTATTACCACACCATTTTCGTATGTAGCTACAACCTCTTCTATCCTGTGGGAAGGTTGCCAGCCAGTATTCGTGGATATAGAATCAAACACCTTTTGTATAGATACTAGTAAAATTGAAGCTGCCATAACACCTAAAACAAAGGCGATTATGCCCGTGCATGTTTTTGGCTATCCTTGTGACGTAGAAAATATAGAGACTATAGCCAACAAGCATAATATAAAAGTAATTTATGACGGGGCTCACGCTTTTGGGGTCAAATACAAAGGGGAATCACTTTTAAGCTATGGTGACATCTCTATGTGCAGTTTTCATGCTACAAAGCTGTTTCATACGATTGAGGGCGGTTGTGTTATTGTACGCGACCAGACAGTAAGCGACAAGGTAGAGTTAATTAAACATTTTGGTCATCTAGGTGATGAACATCACATGCTCGGCATAAATGCTAAAGCATCAGAATTCCAGGCGGCTATGGGATTATGCAATTTAAAATATGTGGATGAAATCATCCAAAAAAGAAAAACAGCTTTTAGCCTCTACAACCAGTTACTTGTTAATAAGTTTCAGAAGCCCGTGGTTGGCAAAGACACAGAGTATAACTATGCGTATTACCCAATTCTATTAGACAATGAAGATAATTTATTGAGAAAAATAGAAAAACTGAATAGAGAGAATATATTCCCAAGGAGATATTTCTATCCTTCTCTGAATAAATTACCATACATGAAAACTGCCCAAAGCTGTCCTGTATCAGAGGACATTGCTTCAAGAATAATTTGCTTGCCAATGCATACTGACCTGAGAAAAGAAGATATTAATAAAATCTGCAGGATACTAACTAAGTAGATGAGAAAATACTTAACCAATAACAAAGTGAAATCACTATTGGTATCTATAGAAGGACCAGTTAAGCTCAATATTGGCTGTGGCACAGACTATAAAAAAGGCTGGATCAATATTGATAATAACTCGGATAACAATATAGAAAAACTGGATCTTAATTGGGATCTGAGAAACTCTCTGCCATTCGCGAATAACAGTGTAGATTTTGTATTTAATGAACATTTTATTGAACACTTGACGATTGAAGAAGGGCAAACGGTAATAAAAGATTTGATGAGAGTTTTAAAACCCGGAGGAGTGATGAGAATAGCTATGCCAGACCTTAGAATAGCGGTTAATGATTACCTAAATCTTCCACTAGAAAAGGATCCCGTTATAAAACGATTTGACCTGGATTTTATAAAAACACGTGCCGAAAGAATAAATATGGCATTCAGGGGGTGGGGCCATCAGTGGCTTTATGACGCCGAGGAATTAACGAGAAGACTAAAAGAAGCAGGATGCGAAAATATAAAACAGTGTAGATTGGGACATAGCAAATACGCAAGCCTGCAAAATCTTGAGACTAGACATGAATCTACCCTCATAATGGAGGTAATAAAGTGAAAATAGCAATTATGCAGCCATACTTCCTGCCATATATCGGTTATTGGCAACTGATACATTCCGTTGATATCTTTGTAGTATATGACAACATTGAATACACGAAGAAGGGCTGGTTTAATAGAAACAGGATTTTAGAGGCAGATCATGACCGCCTGTTTACCATACCAATAAAGAAGGACTCGGATTATTTACCAGTGGATCAGCGGTTTTTAAGTGAAGATAGTTACAAAGAAATTAACCGTATCCTACGCATGATTGAGTTTAACTACAGGAAAGCTCCACATTTTAGTATTGTTTATCCGGTTATCGAAAAATGTTTCAAATTTCCGGAGAAAAACTTGTTTGAGTATATCTACTATTCCATTAACCTTGTTCGTAATTATCTAGGCATCGACACCAAGATTGTAATTTCATCAAAAGTAGAAATTGACCATTCATTGAAAGCTGAAGAAAAAATACTTGCGATTTGCAAAGCTGAACAGGCAAGCACCTACATTAATGCAATTGGCGGCACAGAACTATATAACAAAGAAGAATTTAAAAATAATGGGGTAAACTTACAATTTATTAAATCAAAAGACATTGAGTATAGACAGTTTGATAATACATTTGTACCTTGGCTATCCATCATAGACGTTATGATGTTTAACGATAGAGATCGAATAAAAGAAATGCTACAGCAGTATGAGCTATTATAGAGACAGAGAAAGATAAGAGTATAGCTTATCCATGAAGACCAATGTACTTATTTTCCCTGCAGGCGAAGTGCTTTCCGTAGAGTTGCATGATGCTCTAGCAACTTCCGTTAACATTAACTTGTTTGGTGCTTCTTCAATAAATAGGCATGGCCCATATATCTTTAAGAATTATACCTCCGGGTTGCCTCTTATAACCGATGATAATTTCCTTGATAAGTTCAATTCCTTGTTGCTGGAAAAATCCATAGACCTAATATTTCCTTCCCATGATGATGTCGTAACCTTCTTTGCCAATAACGCGGATAAAATACATGCAAAAGTGATGGCTCCCGATAAAGAGACAGCTAGAATCTGCCGCGACAAAGCACTTATCTATGAAACTTTCGAAGGTTCAGATTTCTTGCCTCAGATATATTCCACGATAACCGAATACCCCGTGTTTATTAAGCCGAGAGCCAGTCAAGGTGGAGTCGGCACAATGCTAATAAAAAAAGAAGCTGATATTCCTGCGGACATTGACCTAAATGATTATGTCCTTTGTGAATATTTACCGGGCGAGGAATATAGCGTAGATTGCTTAACAGATAAAAATGGCAGACTTATTTTTGTTTCCCCGCGTTCCCGTAACCGGATTATGGCCGGTATTACTGTGAGTGGCGAAACAGAGACTCTAACGAAAGAGATACAGCACATAGCCGACGAACTTAATAGCAGACTATCGTTTTTAGGGCTTTGGTTTTTCCAGATTAAAAAAGACAACAACGAAAAGTGGAAACTTCTGGAAGTTGCTGCACGTTGCGCCAGCACTATGGGCTTGACCCGTGCCAGAGGAGTTAACCTGCCCTTACTAAGTGTGTATATTGCTATGGGTCTTGACGTTTCAGTTATACCCAACGCATACAACGTTAAAATGGACCGAACCTTGATTTCGCGTTACAAGATTGACTATGAGTTCAATAATGTTTACTTTGACTTTGACGATACGCTGATAATCAACGGCCAGGTCCACCCATATTCCATAATGTTTATCTATCAATGTCAGAACGCGGGTAAAAAAGTCTTTCTAATCACCAAACATGCCAAAGAGATATATGAGACTCTGGATAAATACCACATAGACAATAACCTGTTCGCTGAGATAATTCACTTGGAGGTCGATGACCACAAGGTATCTAAAATCAATCCGGACAGGGCTATATTTATTGATAATGCTTTTTCTGAGCGGAAGTTTGTGCATGATGAGTATAAGATACCCGTGTTTGACGTTGACGGTATTGAGGTACTGTTAGACTGGAGGACTTAAGTGATTGAGCTAATAAAAGACGTCCTGAATAAAAAACAGGCGGCCGTAAATAGTCTGAAAACATCTACCTTGCCAATTGTGATATATGGTGCCGGTAGCTACGCGGAAGATACTTATGAATTTTTGAAGAAACATGGGATTAGAACAAATGCTTTTTGCGTTGATAAAAAATATCTGAGCCAGCAAAAGTTATTTAAAAACAAATTTCCCATAATTGATATCGAGAAAATTCATGAAAAATACACGGAGTGCGAAATGGTTATTGGCTTTGCAGATCACGAAAGGGCCAAAAAAACACTGAAACAACTCGGCTACTATTATCAAACGTATTTTATTGATGCGCCAGACCAAGACATTTTTTTTGATTACTCTTACATAAAAAATAATCAAAGCAAGTTTGCTGAGACTTTAGATATGCTTGCGGATCAGCGCTCAAAAGATATTTTCATAGCATTTATTAATGCAAAAATTTCGAGTAATCCAAGTTGTCTTTATAAGTACACTGAATTCAACCAATACTTTCCGGGCATCTTAAAGTTTAACGACTTAGAAGTCTTTGTAGACTGTGGTGCCTATAACGGTGATACTATCTTGAACTTTGTCCATAAAGTGAAAAACAAGTATCAGAAAATATATGCTTTTGAACCTGACTTGGCCACTTACCAAAGATTAATGGACACTATTAATAAAGAACAAATTAAAGACATAGAACCTTTAAATTTAGGCACTTGGTCAAAAAAGACTGTTCTACAGTTTTCAGCTAGCGGTACGCTTAGGTCAAGCGTAGTAAAAGATGGTAAGCTAAGTATTCCCGTAGAAATGATAGATACTATAGTGCAGGATGCCCCAGTGTCTTTTCTAAAGATGGACATTGAAGGGTCGGAGCTCGAATCATTACGAGGAGCCCAAAGAACTATTAAAACTTACCGACCAAAACTCGCGATTTGTGTTTACCACAAACCCGAAGATTTAATTACAATACCTCAGTATATTAATGAACTGGTTAACACGTATAAACTATACTTGCGGCAGCATCAGTTCGTTTCCTGGGACATGGTATTATATGCTACCCCGGGATAATCAAAGAGCATTTAGTATTCAACGTGCCAATGGCAGGGACGGTAGGGTAAAAAAGGAGATACCAAACTAGTGTTTAAATGGAAAAAATTAGGCAAAGTGTTCGATCCGACTACAGTTATAAACCGGGTATGGCTGCATGAGTATGCGCAGGCACCGGCGACACTAATCTTTGATGATTTCGTCAGAGTATATTTTTCCTGTCGGCCAAAAAAAGACGAGAATGGCCAATACGTCAGCTATTCTGCCTATGTTGATCTTAACCGCAAAAACCTATTTAAAGTTCTACGTATTGCTGAAAAACCAATCTTGTCACTAGGTAGTAGAGGTTGTTTTGATGAGTTTGGCACGTATCCGTTTTCGGTCATAAGGATGGGGGGAGAGGTGTGGGGCTACTATGGCGGCTGGACGCGTTGTAGCTCAGTACCTTTTATCGTTCAGATCGGAGTTGCAAGAAGCAAAGACGATGGTAAGACCTTCCAAAGAATAGGGGAAGGTCCTATTTTATCTATCTCGCCTGACGAGCCAAGTGGATTGGGCAGTCCAAAAATCAGAAAATTTAACGGAAAATACTATCTATTTTATGTAGCCACGAATAAATGGGTTGTAGTGAACGGTAAACCGGAGATTTCGCATAAAATTCGGATGGCCATTTCGGATAATGGGCTCAATTGGGTGAAGTACAACCAAGATTTGATTCCGGATTCTTGGGGTGAATATGAATCACAAGCCAGCCCTGGTGTCTTCTGGGCAAATGATAAATACCACATGTTTTTTGATGGTTGGGTGCCTACCAGTTTCCGCCAGACCAAAATCCGAAAAATTGGCTATGCCTACTCAAGAGATTTAGTTAATTGGATAAGGGATGATTCTAAAGCAGGGATAGATATTTCTGAGCGTGATAGCTTTGACAATGAGATGGTTGCCTACCCTCATGTATTTGAATTGGATGGGAAGATATATATGCTCTATCTTGGGAATGAGGTCGGTCGTTATGGCTTTGGGCTAGCAGAGCTGGAAGGGGAACTTAAATAATGAAGTGGGAAAAGCTTGGTCAGATCTTTGAGTTCGATAAGTCCTCTTTTAAAGACCGCTATGTTAGCCATGCTCAATCGCCCCAAGCTTTGGTCATGGACGATAAAATAAGAATTTTTTTCTCGACAAGAACAGTTGATAAACCTGGAAAATTCTTAAGCCATGTTCAGTATGTCGATTACAACCTTGATTTCAAGAAAGTGATTGGCTATTCCGATCATGAAGTTATACCACTCGGTAATTTAGGCTGTTTTGACGAGCATGGTATCTTTCCCTTAAGCCCTGTTAAAGTAGGAGATAAGATATATGCATACACCAATGGAATCGCCAGAAGAGTTTCTGTTGCTTTAGAAACGGGGGTTGGTTTTGCGACTAGCTCTGACAACGGAGTAACATTCCAAAAACTGGGAGAAGGACCCATTCTCTATGCTTCGCTTCAAGAACCCTTTTTAGTTGGTGATGCTTTTGTAAGGGTTTTTGATAGCAATTTCCATATGTTTTATATTTTTGGCAAAAAATGGAGCGAGGAGACAATAGAACATGGATCGGAGAGAGTTTATAAGATAGGTCACACTATCTCAGATGACGGTGTTAACTGGCACAATACAGGTAAGTCAATTATCCCAGACAAACTAGACGAGAACGAATGCCAGGCACTACCGACTGTCATCAAGATCGGTGATCGTTATCATATGTACTTTTGCTATCGCCATATGGTCGGATTCAGGAACGAGAAAGAAAAAGGCTACCGACTGGGGTACGCTTATTCTGACGATTTAATAAACTGGACGAGGGATGATGAAAACGCCGGTATAGATCTATCGAGTGAAGGCTGGGATTCTGACATGATGTGTTACCCCAATATCTTTACGTGCAGAGAAAGAGTTTATTTGATATATAATGGAAATGATTTCGGACGAAATGGATTCGGGATAGCGAAACTAATAAGCAATTGAGTACTATGAGTAATCAAAGAAATTATAACGAAGAGTTTAATGACAATGTTGGACGTAAATATGGCTATGACTTTGATTTCGATGTCATGCATCCTTTTATGCTTAAAGCGTTCACTTCGTTTTTCATAAAAGGCAACCTATTAGAGCTGGGAAGTTTTAAAGGTGAATTTACCAAGAGATTCTTACCATACTTTAAAGACATTACCTGCGTGGAAGCATCAGATGTGGCCGTCGCCGAAGCCTCTAAAAAACTAGGCAATAAAGTCAAAATTTATGCCTCGCTTTTTGAGAAAGTTAAACTACCCGAAAAGTATGACAATATTGTCATGACTCACGTTCTAGAACACCTCGATAATCCGGTAGGCGTCTTGAAGAGGGTTAATAATGAGTGGCTCTCGGATGATGGTAGGTTTTTCCTTGTTTGCCCGAACGCTAACGCTCCTTCTCGGCAGATAGCCGTCAAGATGGGATTAATCCCCTATAATTATGCTGTAACTCCTGCAGAGAAAGCACATGGGCACAGGATAACTTACACATTAGACACTTTAGAAAGAGACGCAAAGGCAGCTGGCTTAAAAGTTGTGTATCGATCTGGCATATTCTTTAAAGCCCTGGCTAATTTTCAGTGGGATAAGATACTTAAGACTGACATTATCTCAGAAGGATACTTAGAGGGCTGCTACGAACTAGGGCAGCAGTACCCGGATCTCTGCTCCAGTATCTTCTTATTGTGCGAAAAAGGGTAAAGGCCGAATGAACAAGCCCTTATTGTCTGTCTGTCTGTTAACCTACAATCAAGCCCCTTACGTTAAAGAGGCCATTGACACTATTCTAGTGCAAGAAGTTAATTTTGCGTGGGAGTTAATTATTGCGGATGACTACTCTACGGACGGGACCAGAGAGATTCTCTTAGAGTATAAAAAGCAGCACCCTGATCTTATAAAACTAATCCTACAAAATAAGAATAAGGGGCCAGAAGGAAACTGGCTAGATCTCATGGAGTACCCTAAATCCAAATATGTTTTGTACACAGAAGGCGATGACTACTTTAGTGATCCCACTAAACTTCAAAGACAAGTAGATTTTTTGGAAACACATCACAGTTTCTCTATATGCTTTCATCCAGTAAAGGTTATTTATGAGGACGGTTCTAGACCTGATGAAATATTCCCTACTCCTAAACAACGTTTCAATAAGGATGTTCTGGAGCTCAAAGATTTGCTTATGAACAATTTTATTCAGACAAACTCTGCGATGTACCAGTGGCGCTTTACTCACAAAAATATAAAAGATATCTTTCCCAAAAATATTTCCCCTGGTGACTGGTTCTTACACATACTGCATGCAGACGTAGGCAAAGTCGGTTTTATAAATAGAACTATGTCTGTATATCGTAAACACCCTGGTGGATTATGGTGGGATGCAAATAATAATAAAGATGAGTTTTGGAAAAAATACGGCCTGTCTTGGTTAAACTTTTATATAGAGCTTATTAAAATATATGGATCAAATTCAGAATATCGCAAGATTACAGATAGCTCTACGATTAATCTGCTAAATACTCTTATAAAAGTAGACGAGGAGCATCATAATGGATTGTTTAATAATGCAATATCGTCGTTTCCGGAAGCAGCAGAGATATACATAAATAATTTACATCAACAACTTTCTGATTTGCTTGATCATGCTAATAAACAGGCCAAAATAATAAAACATTACTTAGATCTTAACCAAACCCTAGAAGCCAAAATTAAACAACTAGAAAATGAAAATCGCCACCTATGGACAAATCTTCTGGTAAGATTAGGCGGTGCTATAAAAAATCGAACTAGAAAGAACCAAAAATGAGTAATATTCAAACAACAAGGAACAAGAGTAGAAGCTGTATTATACTTTCACAGGGGCCTGTACCCACACCAGAACATACTAAAGTTGAAGGTGGAGGCCTGCGCTGCTGGGGACTGGCTAAAGGACTAAAAACCAATGATCCGGACTTGAAAATCACTGTCGCTTACCACGAAAGCTATAAACTAACAAAATTTACTAAGGAATATCAAGGTGTAACCGTTGCAACTTGGGATATAGATAACCTGTCTAAGCTAATTAGTGACTACGATTCTGTTATTGTCAGCTATTGCATGGGTAGGCTATCGAAAGAAGTTGTTGACAGCATCCGACCAAATCAACAACTGGTTTTGGATTGCTATGTGCCTATCTATGCAGAGGTCTCAGCTAGGGGTACTGCTGACCTGGAAAGAGAATATGCTGATTTTCATACTGATGTTGGTAATTGGAGCCATGTGCTTCAACGCGGTGATATCTTCCTGTGTGCTAGCGAGTCGCAGAAAGCCTATTATACAGGAGTGTTATCGGCACTGGGGAGACTTAACCCAGCCACTTATGGTGAAGACCTATTACTCATCGTTCCTTATGGAATCTATCGTCACATACCTCAACCAACTGCAAAACCGATTAGTGCTCTGATAAAAAACCCAGCTGCCAAAAAAATCCTATGGTTTGGCGGTATTTACCCTTGGTTTGATCTCCGTGGCTTGGTGGAGGCAGTTAAGATACTAAATAACACCATTCCAGCCGAACTTATAATTGTTGGCGCTAAAAATCCTTTCAATGACCATCCTGATTTTATTGATAAATACGATGAATTAGTCGACTATATCAATACCTCAGGCGCTAGTGGAATAACAATTTTGCAAGACTGGGTGAAGTTTGAAGAACGTGCCAACTGGTATCTGGATAGCGATATTGTTGTGGCCATCAATAAGGAAGGTGAAGAAAATGGTTTAGCCTGGCGAACGCGGTTAGTAGATTACGTCTGGGTAGATTTGCCAATAATTACTAATGGCGGCGATCCCCTTGGTGAAATATTATTAGCAAATAAAGCTGCTTTAAGGTTCACAGGATTGTCAGCTGAAGTTATGGCCAGCGATCTTAAAAAAGCCTTTGCAGATCAGGGGAAACTAGCCGAAGTACAGGCTAATGTTATTAAGGTTCGCAAGAATTACTACTGGGATAAAGTTACTAAAAAACTGTCGAGTGACATAAAAACTCAAAAACTTGCCAGTGACAGGCAATTATTTGGGGAATATCAACAAGTTGTTTCTTTGAAGGGTGGTGGTAGGCTAGCCAAATATAAGAAAGTCATCTCGAAAGCCCGAATGCTACCAGCCTATACTCGTAAATACGGTTTCGTGAATACTTATTTTGCTGTCCGCACAACCCTAAACAATCAGCTTAATAAAATACAGAGAAAACAGGGGGTAACCCCAAGTATTGTCATGATAGCTCATCAACTTGATCTGTCAGGCGCGCCTTATGTGTTTTTGGATCTAACTCGAGCGCTGAAAGTGGGAACAAACCTGGCTATTAAGTTTCATACTTTCAACCCATCACACAAAGACAACCTTCTTACCCTAAATCGAATGGGCATTAAACCATATTTCCATATCAGTAAAGAGATTGGGATAGAGTTTATAAAGGGAGACGTGGTAGTCCTTAATACCTCGGCTCACTCGACACCTTTAAAGGAATCGTTATATGGTGGACTAGAGAGAGGCATAATTAGCCAGTTAATATGGTTCATCCACGAAGATGAACCAGAACTTATTTTTAGTCCTCGCGAAGCCAAAAGGTTGGAGGGATTACTAAAGAACAATAAAATAATCATGTATATTGCTGCTAAAAAAACCACTAAAAACTATCAGTACTATTTCCATAATGTTAAAAATATTCGTCTGCAACCATATAAATATAACGTCCCAGAACGATACCAAAAAGTTCTAAGTCAAAATGATTTCGATAAACTAAGTTTTATTCTAAGTGGCTCAATTGCCGACGGTCGGAAGGGGCAACTGCCAATTTTTTATTCCTTTAAGGCGTTTTTAGATAAGTACTATAACCAAAACCCGCAAAATTATCGGGATTTTGAAGTCGTTTATGTTGGTTTAGGTAATGACTTTTTATCACGACAACTGCTTAAACATGCTCCGAAACTGCTAGGCCAAAGGTTTAAACATTACGAAATTGTCAGCCATGAAAGATCATCGGAACTTATGATGATGTCTAACGTAACTATTTGTTACTCCCTTAGAGAATGCTTACCCCTGTTTGTTTTTGAAGGGATGGCGGCTGGCCATCCAATATTACGCAACGACTCCTCGGGCATGGAAGAGCAGCTTTTTGTGGGGAAGAACGGTCTTTATCTTGATAGTCATGATTTTGACCAAGTGGTTGACACTATTGAGACAATTCTTAATATTAAAAAAACCACAAGCAAACAACTGGCCAATATGTCAAAATATTCCAACCAGATAGCCTTGGCGCAAGCCAATAATAGCTATAAGCCAATAATTAAAACTATTTTGAATAATTTTAACCAGCAAGACCAAAGCTAGAGTCTGCTAAAGTATACTATTATGAGCAATCCACCTAAGTGTCTAATCATTGGAGCCAACGGTTTTATTGGTAGCCATTTGGTTGACGAACTTGTAGAGCAAAACTACATGGTCCGAGCACTAGATCGTTACTCCAGACCGCCTCAATTTGGAAGTTCAGGGAATGTCAAGGTTTTTAAGGGAGATGTTTTTGACGACGACGTAGTCAGTAAAGCCCTAGAAAATATTGACTATGTCTTTCATGCCTTTTCGGCCACTACGCCTTTTACGTCGGACAGTGATCCCTACAGTGACATTGATCGGAATATTTTACGAAATGTTCAATTATTAGAAAAGATAGTAAGCGCTCATGTAAAAAAAGTTGTATTTATATCTTCAGGTGGGGTGGTCTATGGCCATATAGCTGAAGAACGAGCCGCCAAAGAAACTGATGCCCCAAACCCAGTTTCTCCTTATGGCATATCTAAACTAGCTACCGAGTACTATTTGGCCTACTTTAATCGTAAATATGGCTTAAATTATATAATTTATCGTTTAACTAATCCTTATGGCCCGCGACAAATAACTCATAACAATCAAGGTGTCATCCCGCTTTTTATAAACAAGATTCAATCTGGCGAGAAGATTATTATTTACGGTGATGGTAATAGCTCACGTGACTATATATATATCAGAGATGCAGCTCAAATGATCACAAATACATTTAGCCGAGAGACTCAGTATGCTGTTTATAATATTGGTAGTGGCCATCAAACAACCCTAAACAGCATTATTGCCACCATAGAGAAGATTACCGGCCATAAAGCCAAATTGGAGTACAAGGAAGCTCCCAAAACTTTCTTACGAAAGACCATGATTAGCACCGACCGATTTCATCATGAGTTTATGCTTAAGAGCGAGACACCATTAGAGGAGGGCTTGCGTCTAGTATGTGCTTCCCTAGATATGAATTACTGAGTCCAGAAAACGGTACCGTCATTCTCAGTATAACCGGCCAGGTTGGTTATTGTGTTGATATCACTTGCAGAAGGTGAACCGGCCCAGAAATGCTGGTAAGTTTTAGGGTTATAGAATCTGACAACTGGGTAAACATTAGGCATACCGGCCTGAGCGACACAAAACACTACCCCTGCCTCAACATCGTAGCCAGCTCCATCGGCATTAAGCTGAGCCTGTGTCTCGTCTAGTGTTGACCACATATGTTGCCCAGTTTGAGGGTTGTAATACCTGTATACCGGTGTAGCATAGGAGGCCGTACAAGGGGAGTCATTGAAGACGGGGCCTTCTAGTACATACCCAAGGTTCTCTAAGAAATTCTCGTCACAAGAGTAGGCAGTGTAGAAATGGTCATAGGTACGAGCATTATAGTAGCGTTCTACATAAGGAAGCTGGGGAGCATTAGCTGTACAAGAACCGCTTAAAGGATCGCCGAAGTTAAAGGTGCTCTCGAAGATATTAACAAAATCCTGGTTGCCATTAGCAAAAGGGGTGTATTCATACAAACTAGCTGTCGCGCCATTTGTTATGGTTACGTTTGTGCCGTCATTTGTTGTCCAAGTGCCATCATAATAAATTGATGGCCCGCCAGCTACGCGTTGTCTGAACCCTGGGGTCATGGGGCCTCCATAATTATAGGATTCGTCTCCTTGGTCATAGCCAGGATAACCTGTGAGAAATCCATACGACCTTTCCTCGGCCCATCTTAGTAGCCATGTACCACCACTGATTTGATCGCCGAAACTTTCCATGCCTGCATAACACATATCAGGGCAGCTATAACTCATCGCGATATTCATACAACCGCCGCTGTAAGGGCACGACTCTGTGCAAGGGGTTCTAGCACTGCCACAATTACTGTCAGTGGCACTTGATGGGTTTGGTGTATTAGGGTAACAGCCAACACCGCCCGTTGGAATACTCTGTTCCTTTTGGAGCGTAGTTAGGATTACTTGCGGGTTAATGTGATAGTTCTGGGCAATATCGTATATTGCTTGACCAGCAGACACATTTCCACCAAAAATATATTGATTTTGAGTGACACTAAAGCCATGTGGATCAGGGGTAGTGAAGCCATTATTCCCACTGATACAACTTGATGGAAAACTATTTAAGAATGAGTCAATTTGTGCTGCTGACATACCCGCAGTATTTTCGAAGATTGAATCAGATATCAAATCACTTGGGTTAAAACCAGACGCTGAGGCGATTTTTGGAGCTAAGGTATTAAAAACAATAAGAACTAATAATGTCCCTATAAAAGTAAATTTTACTAATAAATGTTTCATGGCGATACCTCTAGTTTATCTTGGCTCTGTGTCGAAACAGTTTGATTAGTAGAGGCTGCCACAGCTGTAACAGTCCACTTACCAGATAGTAAACCGATGCCCTGTAGGGTCCAGGAATTCCAGTAAGCAGTACCAGTTGAATCTGTTAACTCAGTCGGCAACTCAATGGCAGTACTGCCCTGAGTAAACTCAATATAACATGTGGCACCCGGCGTAGTAACACAGTCTGATGACTCCTGATTAGGGTGAGGAGACCCATTTAAATTAGGAGTGTAATCACTGACAAAGATTCCCGATGGAGCAGAGGGCTTACCTGAAATTGTGGGGGTAGGGGCAGTTGTCGTTGGGGTAGTGCCAGTCGTTGATGCTGAAAAGGAAGATGAGACCCCGGATGGAGTTTTCGTGGATTGACCATTTTGACCGGTTCCCTTTATTGTGATTGGTCTCGATGCCACGACTGGATTAGCTGTTTTTGGTTTACTCCAGCTTTTATATCCGTAATAACCTGCGATTCCAATTGCTGCTATCATAACTAGCAGAACAAATGCCTGCATGAGACGGTAAAGCAAAGATTTACTAGATTGATTAACTTTTTTATTTTTCATATTTTTATTTTGATGGTTATAACAATATTGTAGTGGTTGATAGTCACAATAGTCAAGGTGTTAAAGGCCGATAATCCAAGTTATTGATAATTGTTTCTTTCCCAAACTGTCTGTTGCCCAAAGCCGATTTGAGGATGGTAGTCTTTATAGAATACACGGTAAACTTCAGGAAAACGTACCGGATTTGGTACATAATCAAAGTCAGTCGTCCAATTGTCGTTGGTGATTATGTATTTAATATTAGGATTATCAGCAATTGACTTAGCCAGGGATTCACGTTGGGATTGAGTAAAAGCATAATAGATAATTGGGTATTGAATGGGGCAGGGTTTATTTACCAAATAATACCAAACGCCCTCACTAGTTAGGGTTATGAAGCTTTGCTTACCGTGGAGATTATCTTTAATGTAATCGGCTGTTTGCAGATAGTCAGGACGTACCAACTGTGAGTCAGGAATATTTACTGGGAAAGTATCACGGGCAATATCTATATGCTTAACTTGAGCTCCAAAAAAGAGTAAAACGAATACGAAGAGCATCAATGTTAAATAACTAAGGGCTATACGTAAAGCCTTTCGTTTAAAGATATAATTTATCCCCAAATACAGTATAAATATATATAGATATTGCACACTGTAGGCAAAATGTCCGTTGTCTGCTCTTTCAATTGCGCTCCTCATGAACAATAAAGCAGTTATGCCTAATAAAATTTCAACTGGGTAATGAGCAACAGCTTGTCTCAAATAGTCTTTTATGGCAACCAAGGCACCTTTAATACCCTTTCGCTGTTTCTTAGATACTTTCCAGGAGCCAGTAATCCAAATACAAACTAGACCAATCATTCCCGCAAGACTTAAATATACTATATCAAGCCCCAAAGTAGGCCGTGTGAGCGTAATAGTATCTAGGTACGTTTCATAATTAGTTATTCTCAATAGATACTGTATTAGACCTGTAAAATCCCATTTAAGCGCTAGTCCTAGCACAATAATCCCTAGTAGCAAACCAATACCACCAGATAGTACAAGATATTTAGTCCAACTTCTGAAGTTGTTAAATAGTAGCAAAACCATAGCAGCCCAAAATACCGCCAGTACTGTTATATATAGAGCCCTATCCAAAGAATTGGCATAACCTGCAGTCACTATGAAACCAACAACCCCTGAACATATGCTCAGGGCAAACATTCGCTTTGCTAGGGCATACCTAAGCCCCAAAATTGCTGCACCAAGAAAAATAGCGGTTGCAATATCTCTAAATGGTAGCTGAATACCCTGAAGGGATGGGATAAAGGATAATGTGAGAGCCGGTATGCCTAGGATGGCTAATATACTAAACCCTAGAACTGCCTTTATATAATCACCTCTAAATAAAATAAGTAGAAGTAGCCAAAATAAAACGCCAGTTATAATATAAAGTATCATTGTAAAAGTACGTTCGGCACCAATACTTCTACCAAATAGTTTGAAAGCTATAACTGAACGTAAAGGATCTTGAAAGACACCGTGAATAATCACGAAATTGGTATATGGCTTTAAACTACTACTCTCATATGATTCAGCCGGTCCAAGCGTTTCACCTTCGTGAAAGGTGTCAACTAGATAATTGCTATAGGGGCCACCGTATTGCTGCGGGTTGTTAGCTGGATTAGTACTGTCCTGAACAATGGCAACAGCCGAAGCTAAGCATACACCAAGGATGATAACTATAGTGGCCATTGCCACTCGAGGGATTTTACCTCGCACCCATTTAAATTTAGGCCAATACTTCTCGATCAGCCAACACAGTAAACATGCTACCGGCGGCACCAATACAGCTGCTAGGAAGCGCAGGATATTATCAGTAGGATTATAATGTTGTATCCCAACGGCGCTAATAATACCCGCCGGTACATGTGATGGAATTTTTATATAGTTCCAAATGAGCCAGATTCCGTAGTAACTTAAAAAGAATATGTAAGTATATGGGCTGGTTAATATCTTCCGCAAATACGACATGTTAGATAGCCTCTGGCTTCATCATCATACCTTTCCCGCTACTAAAGATATGAATTATTATAATCAAGGGATAATGTTTAAGCCAACATAATGCGCATATCGGGCTATTTCTCTTCATGATAATCTTTCTCCGCATTAACATCCCAGATATTGTCTTTATCCTTACGGCCCTCAATGATGTTATCGACGGCTGTCATGGCAGTTAACATGGAATGGTCTTGGTTGTTATAACGGTGCATACCATTGCGGCCAAGCAAGAAAAGGTTATCGAACCCATCAACAAACTTACGGATTTCATTAAAACGATCGTAAGTGCCGAAATAAGCCGGGTAGGTCTTCTTAACTCTAATGACAGTACTGTCCAGCACGTCTTTTTCATCTATGATACCAATACTGGCTAGTTCTTTAATTCCAAACTGGGCCACATCACCATCGGACTTAGACCACATTTCATCACCCTCATTTACAAAGTATTCCATGCCAACCCAGACATTCTGGCTGTTTTTGACCAAATAGGGGCTCCAGTTGTTAAAGATTTGTAATCGCCCCACTTTTACACCTGGCTCCTGTATGTAGATCCAGTTATCAGGGACTATATTCTTCTTTGTTTTTCTCTCCGTCTCATTCTTGATTTTAAGCTTCTTCATAAGTAATCCGACAGTTATAAAGTCACGGTAAGGCAGACCATTGGCTACATCCCGGACGTTCTTCGGGACCTTAACACCGTCAAAGGCTGCCACTAGTTCCTTAACTGGCATGGTTGAGAAGAAATAGTCACCGTGGATATCACGGGATTTTCCGGTCTTGGTATCAGTAACAGTAGCGCCTGTCACTTTATCCCCTCCGATGTGCAGCTTAGTAATGGCATTATTCATGTGGATCTCTCCGCCCATTTCGGTAACAATCTTGGCTACGGTTTGCCACATCTGGCCGGGCCCAAGCTTTGGGTATAAGAAGTACTCAATTAGACTGGTTTCGGTACTCTTTTGGACGATACTAGTTTTTTGGCTTCTCGTCAGACTTTTTTTGAGGGCATGGGTGATAGTTTTGGTGACCGACAAGCCTTTAACCCGTTGGGCTCCCCAGTCTGGTGCTATCTTTGAACAAGGTACCCCCCAAATCTTTTCAGTATAATCACGGAAGAATGTATTATACAGTTCACGCCCGAAGCGGTTTACAAAAAAGTCTTCCAAAGATTTTTCCTTTAAAGGCTTAACCCTAGCTTTAACGTAACTAAGCCCCATTTTAGTTATTCGCCACAGGCCTAAGTTCTTAATGGTTGATGGTTCAAGTGTAACTGGGTAGTTGAAAAACTTGCCCAAGTAGTAGATACGGCTTAAACGACTTCTGACTAGCATCACCTCATCGGTTTTATCTGGATCAACGCCAGTATCATTACCGGGCAGATCACGTTCTTTGCCTTGGTACTTTAAAGTAAGTGAATTACTGACGTCAGTCTTTTCAATCGGCAGAATGTTATTCCACCACTTCATTACCTGATCTGACTTGGAGAAGAATCTATGACCACCTATATCTATCCGATTGCCTTTATAGTTGACAGTCTTAGATATACCGCCGATATCCCCGGAGGCTTCAAAGACTATCGGTTTGATGTCAGTTTTATGTAACAATTCATAAGCAGCTGTCAGTCCAGCTGGGCCTGCACCGATAATAACAACAGTCTTTTTTATAGCCATGTCTTACGTGTTATTTTAACAGTCATTTACTTCACAACCAACTTCAATGCCGATAATTTAAGATGATATTTGCTATAATAATTGTGAATTATGGCTAAAAAAACCGTATTAATTACCGGCGGGGCAGGCTTCTTTGGAGACATCTTAAAAAAAGAATTACTAAACCAAGGCTACAAAGTAGTTTCTATAGATCTGGTAAAGGATGAGTTAAAACACCCAGACTTTTTAGCTGTCAAGGGAGACATAAGAAATAAGCGTGATCTGGAAAAACTAGCAAGGAAATACAAGTTTTCGGCTATCTTTCACATTGCAGCCATGCTAGCTCACGCGGTTCAAGATAAAGATTTATTGTGGACCAGTAATGTTGATGGAACTCGAAATGTCGCTGAGGTAGCGAAGAAGTATTCGATTAAAAAAATTATATTCACTTCTTCGAACTGCTTATGGGGAGAAGACTTCGGTCGTCCGGTGCGAGAAGATGATCCTCCTAAGCCGGTAGAGATATATGGCTTGAGTAAGTGGGAGGGCGAAAAAATTCTTCTCAGTAAAAACTATCAGAAGGATTTTAAAGTCATTATTTTTCGCTGCCCGACAATTATAGATGCTGGGCGCTTAGGGCTGCTGGCTATTTTATTTGAATTTATTGATGAAGGACGAAAAGTCTGGGTTGTTGGCGGCGGCAAAAACACCTATCAGTTTATTTACGCTCCGGATCTTGTAAGAGCATGTATACAGGCGCTTGAATATAATAAAACTGCCATATTTAACATTGGGTCGGATAATGTAAAAAGCTTCAAAGAAGTATATGAATTTGTTATTAAACGTGCTAAAACATCCGCTCGAGTAGCAAATTTCCCGAGAGTAATTGCTATACCTCTTATGAAACTGGCCTATAAATTAAAGCTTTCTCCCCTAGGGCCCTATCAATATAAGATGATTGCAGAAAGCTTCGTGTTTGATACAAGCAAAATAAAAGCGGAGCTTAAATGGAAGCCAACTGCTACTGACGAGGAAATGCTATACAAAGCCTATAAATATTATCATGAGAACCTAAACGAGATAAAAAATAGAACTGATGTGTCGGCGCATAAACAAGCAGCAAAAATGGGGGCGATCAAGCTACTAAAATGGGTATCTTAAAATCGACTATGAAGCCCATGTATAAGTTTTTCGATGCCCAAGACTTTAAGCAGTTAATTAGCCAAGCATTTATAAATAAAACAAGGAAAGGAAGAATTCAATTTTTTCGCTACTTCTTTGTAGGTGGATTTTCAGCGGTTGTTAACTTAACAGTATTAGCTATTTTTACATCAGGGTTACGGTTCGAGTACCTAGTATCCGAACTCATAGCCTTCATTATTGCCACTATTACCAATTATATATTAAGTGTATGGTGGATTTTTCAAAGGAGTAATAAATTTAAGACTGAATTTCTCCTGTTTACCTTGATAGGCGTTGTTGGTCTGGGGATTAATGAATTAGTACTGTGGCTTTGTGTAACCGAACTCAAGTTATTCTATTTGTTCAGTGAAGCCGTAGCTATTTTAGTAGTTATGGTATGGAGTTTTGTACTTAGAAAAATACTTTTTGATCGGCTAACTCACTAAGCTATGTAGGTATTGTCCGTAGCCTGATTTTGTTAGTTTGTCTGCCAACCTTTTTAGCTGGGCTTCATCAATAAATTTTTGGCGCCATGCCGCCTCCTCAATACAGCCGATTTTCATACCTTGTCGCTCTTCGACTACTTGGACAAACTGGGCGGCTTGGTTCATACTTAAAAAAGTACCGGTATCAAGCCAAGCTGTGCCGCGGTTGAGCAAACAAACCTGCAGCTTCCCCTTTTTCAAGTAGGCATCAAGTACTGAAGTGATCTCAATTTCTCCCCTGGCACTCGGACGCACGTTACGGGCAATCTCGACGACTTCGTTATCACAAATATATAATCCAGCATTGGCGTAGTTAGATTTAGGTTTTTCAGGTTTTTCTTCTATAGAAATAACTTTCATATTTTCGTCAAACTCATAGATACCATAACGTTCAGGGTCTTTAACCTGGGCCGCAAAACCAACGGCTCCATCTATGTCCGTATAATGTTTAAGCTGCTCATCTATCTGACTACCGTAAAAAATATTATCACCTAAAATCATGGCAACTTTGTCATTGCCTATAAACTCAGCACCAACTATATAAGCATCAGCCAACCCCCTTGGCGACTCTTGCTTCTTATAGCTGAAGTTGCAACCTATTTGTGTGCCATCACCAAGCAATTGTTGATAACGGGATAAATCAGTGGGTGTAGAAATAATCAGTATGTCTCGTATCCCAATATTGATCAACGTACTTAAGGGATAATAAATCATTGGTTTATCATAAATAGGCATCAGCTGTTTACTGATAGCCAGGGTTATTGGATAAAGTCTAGTACCAGATCCACCGGCTAGTATTATGCCTTTCATTACGTTAACTCCTTTTCTACATATGATTTTAGATCTATTTCCCAGTTAGTTGGCTTAAAGCCAGTTTGTTTTAGCTTCTTAAGCTCTAGAGTGCTATTTAAAGGTCTCTTGGCTGCTTCAGGTTTATTGGTATAGTATATAGCGGTCGTAATATCTATAACCTTAAGTTCGTAATTAGCCAATTCAAATATGTACCTAGTAATTTCTGCCCAGCTAACAGACTTGCCCTCATTTGTAGCATTGTAGGTTCCATAAGCTGGTTTAGTGCGCAATAAATGATCAATAACTTTAACTAGTTCAGAAGTGAAAGTTAAACGTCCTATTTGATCACTAACTACTTTGGGAGCTATTCCTTTTCTTCCGACTTCTAGCATGGTCCGAACAAAATTATGCCCCTCACCAATAATCCAACTAGTTCTTAAAATGTAATGCTTAGGTACCAAGCTAACCAGAAGATCTGCTGCTGCTTTTGTTGATCCGTAGACACTTAGCGGTGAAAACTTTTCATCCTCGGTATGTAAAGGTTGCTTGCCATCAAAGACGTAATCGGTAGATATGTGGACTAAAGTAAGATCGTATTTAACTGCAATGCCAGCTAAGTTAGCGACGCCTAAGGAATTTACCTGCCAAGCAGTCTTTCTGCCTTCTTCTGTCTCAGCGCCATCAACATTAGTATAAGCGGCAACATTTAGAACGTATTCAATATTACTAAAATCAAACTTATCTAACTGTTCCTGGTTAGTTATATCAAGACTGTCAGCATCAACAGCTCGAGCTTCAGAGTATTTGTTAGATAGGGCGGTACCCAATTGGCCCTTAGAGCCAATTATTAATATCTTTGTATCATCCATACTTAAAACTCCATTTCGCTAATTTGAGACATCATAGGGTTCATCGAATCCTTTTCAGAAAAGATGGCCTTATCTTTAGGTATAGGCCAATCAATGCCTAAGGCAGGATCGAAGGCGTTAACTGATTGATACTTCTTATCAGCGCTCCAGAAATCATTTACCAGATAAGTATAAACTGTGTTTTCTTCTAGTGTCTGGTAACCATTAGCGACTCCGCGTGGTATAAACACAGCTTTTTCTGGAGTTATTGTTATGATTAGAGTTTGGCCGAAAGTGAGTCCTTTTCTAAGATCAACCCAAACACCAAATATCTGTCCAGTTGCAACAGAAACATATTTTTCCCACGGCTCAGCATGGAGGCCTCGTGTCACGCCCTTATCTTTGTTGAAAGATATATTATTCTGTTTTATTTCAAAGTGAGGTAAACCAAGAGCCTCTAGCTTTTCCTGTTGATAGTTTTCTTTAAAGTAACCCCTAGGATCTGGGCGTAAATCTAGATCAATTACATAAACTCCAGGTATAGCTGTCTCGGTTACTTTGAGTTCTGCTGCCATTATCTACTAATTTCCTTATACATTGACTCAGTGCTAGATTTTTGTGGTTTCCACCAGCCCATATTCTCTTTATACCAATTTATAGTATCACTTAGGCCTTCCCGGAAGTTAGTGTATCTAGGCTTCCAACCAAGTTCATTCATAATTTTAGAGGCATCAATAGCATATCTGCGGTCATGACCTGGCCGGTCGTTAACATGCTCATAATCATTTGGATCCTTACCCATAAGTTCTAGGATCATTTCAACAACTGCCTTATTATTCATCTCGCCATTAGCACCAATTAAGTATGTTTCACCTATCTTACCGTTCTCTAAAATAGTTAACACACCAGAGCTATGATCTTCAGTATGTATCCAGTCCCTGACATTTAGACCGTCACCATAAAGCTTCGGCTTCCTACCTTCAAGTATCTCGGTAATCTGTCTTGGGATAAATTTCTCAACATGCTGGTAGGGTCCGTAGTTATTGGAACAATTACTAATAGTTGCTTGAACATTAAAACTTCTAATCCAAGCCCTAACCAGCATGTCTGAACCTGCCTTAGTGGAAGAGTATGGAGATGACGGGTTATACGGGCTATCTGGAGTAAATTTTCTTTGCTCATCAAGTTCTAGATCCCCGTAAACTTCATCAGTTGATATGTGATGCAGACGTTTATTGTGCTTACGGACTGCCTCAAGAATTTGGTACGTACCAACGATGTTTGTATTTACAAAAGGCCAAGGGTTGTTAAGTGAGTTGTCATTGTGTGATTCAGCAGCAAAATGAACGACAGCATCATTTTGTTCAACGACTTTATTTATAGCTTCCTCATCACAAATATTCGCTTGTACAAATGTAACTCTTGAGTCTAACCCCTCAATATTCTTAATATTGCCGGCATATGTCAGAGCATCATATACAGTTATTTGCCAGTCTGGGCGTTCTTTATATATGCATCGAACAAAATTTGAGCCTATAAATCCAGCACCGCCAGTAACAACAATTTTCATTTCTTTACCATTATATCAGGCTGATCATAACCGTTGGCGTTGCTAAATTGCCAGCGCCAAGAATCTCTACAGGCGTCTAATACTGTTTTTTCGGCTTTCCAATGTAGTTTTTGGTGAGCTTTTTCGACATTGGCATAGCACTCAGCAACATCTCCTGGTCTTCTTTCAACAATCTTATAAGGAATGCTTCTTCCGCTTGCTTTTTCAAATAATTGAATAGTCTCGAGTACTGAAGTTCCAGACCCAGTACCTAGGTTATATGCCTGCCAAGTGTTAATTGGTGGTAAATGTTCTAGGGCGGCTATGTGTCCTTTAGCAAGGTCGGTTACATGAATATAATCTCTTACTCCAGTACCATCAGGAGTATTATAATCATCGCCAAAAACTGAAAGTTGCTTTAATTTGCCGACAGCTATCTGAGTAATATATGGCATTAAATTATTAGGTATATCTTTTGGATCTTCACCAATTAGGCCAGACTCATCGGCTCCAATGGGGTTAAAGTATCGCAGGATATTTATTTGCCAGCCTGTCTCAGACTTAGTTAAGTCCTTTAAGACCTGTTCTATAACAGCCTTAGTTTGACCGTATGGATTAGTCGGCTGAATAGGGAATTCTTCGGTTATTGGTACGGACGAAGGATTACCATAAACAGTCGCCGAGCTGCTAAATATAAGTTTTTTTATATTATGCTCAGCCATAAGTTCACATAAAATTAATGTAGACACTATATTATTGTCGTAATACTCTAGCGGCTTAGTTACCGATTCGCCAACGGCTTTAAAACCAGCAAAGTGAATAACTGCATCGAGATCTTCTTTATAAAAGACTTTTTCTAATGCTTGTTTGTTACGTAAATCTATTTTTGAGAAGCCGATCTTTTTGTTTGCCAGGTGCTCAACTCGTTTAATAGCCTCCTTGGAGCTATTAGATAGATTATCTACTACATATACTTCATAGCCACACTTAAGCAGCTCTAAAACGGTATGTGAGCCTATATAGCCTGCTCCTCCAGTAACTAAAATCTTGGCCATTATTCTGAGATTAATCTGGTTAGTTTGTCAGTTATTTGTTTTAACTTTTCTTTTGTGTTAGCTTCGGCATTTAAACGCATAACCGGCTCAGTGTTACTAATACGGATATTAAACCAATAGTCGGGGTAATTTACAGTGAGACCATCAAGTTCGTCTTGTTCGCCGTCGGCATATTCAATTTTTAACTTCTGAATTACTGCTTGTTTATCTTTAACTTCAAAATTAATTTCTGGCTGAATAGCATATAGCCTGTACTCATCAACTAATTCCGATAGTTTTTTATCTGATTCACTCAAAGCCTGGATAGCAACTAATGCCCCTATTAAGCCCGAATCAGCATAGTAGTTTTCCTTAAAAAATAAGTGACCAGTAGTTTCACCACCAAAGTTTGCTTGTCTTTCCCGCATAACAGTGCCAATCACTACCCGTCCGGCTTTGGTGCGAACTGGCTTACCGCCCCATTTGGTAATTAGCTCTTTGGTAGCACGGCTAGTTCTGACTTCGTGGATAATTTCACTACCGGGATATTTTTCTAAGTAGTATTTAGCAACAATTGTTATTAAATCTGTTCCTAAAATCGGCTTACCTAAATCGTCAACAAATGCAGCCCGATCACCATCACCATCAAAAGCTATGCCAAAATCCAAATGTTCATTCTTAATCTTCGCTATGAGATCCTTTAAGTTATCAATATTTTGTGGGTTAGCTTCATGGTTGGGGAAGGTACCATCTAGATCAAAATATATTTGCTCTACCTTTAGTGGTAGTTTAGTCAGAATATGGGGCAGGATTGCACCAGCCATTCCATTGCCGGCATCAATAGCTATGTGATATGACTTCAAATTATTTACAAAAGACAGACAGTGATTTACCCAGTCGTTTGTTATGTCCTTTGACTCAACTTTGCCAGCAATTACTGAGGGCTGTTTGAATTTCTTACCTAAAACCGCGTATCGTATTTCTTCAAGTCCAGTGCCAAGACCAACAGCAATGACTTGATCACGGTAGAGTTTAATCCCATTATATTCACCAGCATTATGGCTGGCAGTAACGACAGCTCCTCCAGCAAGATCATATTTACCAACAGCAAAATAAATCATATCGCTGGTAACTTGGCCAATGTCTATTACATCCCGGCCTTGTTTAGTGAGACCTTTAATTAAGGAGTCGGCAAGGGCTTTAGAATCAGGGCGCATGTCACGTCCAATAGCAACTTTGCCTTCTCGTGGTAGCCAATCTGCGAAAGCTCGTCCTATATCATAAGCTAAAGAAGTAGACAGCTCAGTATTAACCTTACCCCTTATATCGTAAGCTTTAAAAATATCACTAATGTTTGACATTTTTAACTTCCTACTTCCTCAATGTATCGCTTTATCTCTTTCTTAAATTTTTCGGCCGAAAATCGTAGTGCAGAGTCCTCTATCTTTTGATAATCAAACTTCTTATTAAGGGCAGTCTCGATTGCCTTAGTTAGACTGGAAACAGTTTGTCTTTCAAAAAAGACACCATTCTTTCCTTCTTCAATGTAATCCAGCGCTCCACCTTTTTTATAGGCTATAACTGGCGTGCCAGCGGCTAGGGCTTCAACCGCAACAATGCCAAAATCATCGGCATTCGGAAATATAAATCCTAATGAAGACTGAAAATGCTCGACAATAGAAAGGTCATTAACGCCGGTTAAGAAGGTGATAGTTCGACCAGATATCTTCTCAAGTTTCCTATGATCGGGCCCGTTGCCTATAACAATCAGTGGTACCCTAAGCTTATCGCAGGCCCTAATAGCTAGATCAATCCTTTTATATGGTGATTGTCTGCCAGCAATAACTAGTCCATGCCTTGAAGGAGGATTTGCCTTTAATTTAAATCTATCAACGTCTACCGGTGGATAGATAATGATTGAGTCACGATTATAGTGCTTCTTAATATTAGCCTGAGAGTAGGTTGAGATAGTAACTATGTAGTCTGGCTGATTAGCAGCATGCTTATCCCAGCGCTTAAGAGGAGCCTCAAATATACGTAGACCTAGGCGCGCTAACCAGTTTAAGCCGAATGGGAAACCGGGATTCTTGTGATACTCCTCCTGTCTTGTCCAGTAGTAATGAGTTGGGGCATAGCAATAACAAATATGAACTGTATTTGGACCAGTTTTAACTCCCTTAGCCTCAGCACTACAACTAGATATAACAAGATCATATTCGCTTAAATCTAACCGGCTGAATGCATAAGCCCTAAAAAGTGGTAAGAACTTTTTTAGACTTGGAGGAAGTTTCTGTAACCAAGTAGTTCTGACGTCTGCATCATCGAACCATGGGATACTTTCGCGATTATATTGGGAGGTATATATTGGGGCGTCTGGAAATAGCTGATGAAGATTTAAAACTACCCTCTCCGATCCGCCTATACCCAGAAGCCAATCACAAACAATGGCTACTTTCATGCTGCTCCTTGATGGAACAGCACAACCCAAACAGTCTTAATAAGGATGATAATATCTCCCCAGAAGCTCCAGTTCTGAACGTAGTATAGGTCGATACGTCTTTTTTCTTCAAAACTTAAATCTCTTCTGCCGGATATCTGGGCTAATCCAGTTAAACCGGACTTAACTGCTAAAATCAGGTTCTTTTTAGAATATTTCTCGAGCTCAAAGGTATCAAGTGCCCTAGGGCCTACTAAGCTAATATCTCCTTTAACGATGCTAAATAGCTGTGGTATTTCATCTAGACTAGTTTGCCTTAAGAATTTACCAAGACGGCTAATTCTTGGGTCATTGTCTAACTTATCACCGTTATCCCGGTACTCTTTTATTAGTTCCGGACGGCCCATCTTCTTAAAACCTTCTTCAGGGCTCATGTTTGAATAAGCAGGTTTTAAAGATCTAAATTTATATATAGTGACAATCTGGCCATATCTGGAATAGCGATTAACCTTGTAAAACACCGGTCCCGTAGGACAACTAACTTTTTGAGCAATAATTACCAGCAAAGCAAATGGCAAACTTATCAGCAGTAGTATTAGACCGACAATAAGATCCGTTAGCCTCTTAACTACTTTACCCCAGCCTATTAAAGCTGTCTGATGAACAGCAATAATCGGCATAGATTGAAGCAAGTCAACTTTAATGTTGCCAACAAATAATTCGCTGTTTCCCGGTACAAAACGGTAGGCTATATGCTTACTTTGGGCGTAGTTTAATATCTCATCATTATCTTTAACTGCTGGGTATAATTCAGTTTGAATAATGGTGTGTATTTGTTTGTTATGTATTTTTGAAACTGCATCACTAAAACTATCATAGGTTTTAATTTCAAGTTCATTACCTAAGATATTCTTATTGCAGCCGACAATTCCAATGATCTTGTACCCGGTTATCTTAGTGGGTAGTGAATCAATAATATTTTTAGTCATTCTAGTACTACCGACGATTAGGACGTTGTTCAGCCCTATGCCATAGCTAAATGTTTTTCTTTGGATAGCTCTAGCTACCGTTCTAAAGATAAAGACGGCTACAAGTGAAAAGATAAAGCCATATACAACCACAAGTCTTGCCGGGAAGATCGGGCGATTAATCATGTAGCTGTAGGAAATAGCAAACATTATGCCAACAAATGTACCAACGCCTAATCTTGCTAACTCTTTAAATCTATTTTCGTAATATCTTTCGGTATATAGGCCTAAGATGGCGAAGGTAAATAGCCAAAAAGGGGCTAGAATTAACAAAAACTTAAGATAAGTGCTTGCCGATACACTGGCAGTTATTGGTACGTGGGATATGGAAACACGCAGTATGTAGGCAATACTAAGCCCGCCAATTAAGGCAATACCATCACCAATTAGCAGGCATATGTTATAGATTATTGAGGTGTTATTTCGCATTCTTGAATACGCATTAGTATAGCGCGTTCATCTTGCCCCTGTATAATACACAGTAACAATTATGAATAATGCTCGGGCTAAACAACTTGCTATTAATCTGTCAGCAGTCTTGATTATTATAATCTTAGCGCTCATTCCTTTCCATGCCTTTTTAACAGTCTGGATGAGCTCGCTTATTGGTCATTACACAGCTCTAAGACTCTGGAAAGAATTTTTACTGGTTATTATTCTTCTTTGCTCAGCCTTTATTGTTCTAACAGACAAAAAACTGCGTAAGATATTAATAAACTCCTGGCTTATTAGGTTAATACTAATCTTTTTTGTTATCGAACTTATTTGGGGCCTTATTGCCCATTCAAATGGCGGCGATAACACTAAGGCTCTTTTATACGGCTGGTTAAGTGATTGTAGGTATCTACTTTTCTTTGTAGTGAGCTTTATAGCCGCTAAAAAGACTTCGTTACTTAAGAGCAGTTCCCTAAAACTAATATTGTACCCAGCCCTAATTGTTATTATCTTCGGACTGCTCGAAGTATTTGTTTTACCAAGAGACTTTTTGAGCCATTTTGGCTACGGACCTAATACAATTAGGCCTTACCAAACAATAAATAATAACCTCCGTTATATCCGTATACTTTCAACACTTAGAGGATCAGACGCTCTGGGAGCCTATTTACTTGTTCCTTTAAGTCTATTAACCGTACTTTTAGTGAGAGGCAAAAAAGCTTGGCAATTAGCTCTTTTTACTGCAGCGGGAGTCTTAGTATTAATATTCAGCTACTCAAGAAGTGCATGGTTAGGGTTAATTGTTTCAGTTGCTTTCGCCGTATATTTTGGTGTCAAATCCAAGATCCTTAAAAGAAACCTTATATACATTGGCCTGGCACTAATTATCTTACTAGCCGGAGTCTTTGCATTAGAGCGTAATAACACCCGTGTTCAAAACATAGTTTTTCATACTCAAAAGAATTCGGCTATTAAGACAACGTCAGACCAAGGCCATAGCAGTTCAATAAAGTCAGGCATTAAAGATATAGCCAAAGATCCATTAGGCAAGGGACCAGGTACTTCTGGTCCAGCATCTGTCTACAATAAGAAGATAAGCCGTATTCCAGAGAATTACTATATCCAGATCGGTCAGGAACTTGGTGTAATTGGACTAGCAGTATATATAGCCATTAGCGTCCTTGTTATTATGTCTCTCTGGGCGAGAAGAGAAGATACTTTAGCCCTGGCGCTACTGGCTAGCTTTCTAGGTCTAATTATCGTCAATATGCTGCTGGAAGCCTGGACTGACGACACTCTATGTTACCTATGGTGGGGGATGGCTGGAATAGCCATTGCCAGCTCTCCAACTATTAAAAACAAAAATAACAAACTAATACTTTAAGTAAACACTTGGACAGTAAAAACAACTATCCGTTCACTAAATGAATTAGTGCCTGGAATAACGTCACCGGTGCAGGAAATAAGGTTTAGTCCCGGCTGCCCAGCAACAACAGGAGACAAAACTGCTCCCATATTCACGCTACTAGCTGGATAAATGACTGTTTTTACGACGCTGTAGCTAAACATTGTTCCATCTCCTCTTTCAACTTGGACTAAATCGCCGGGTACAAGTTTAGAAAGACTATAAAACACACCGTGAGTTGTCCAGCTTGAAATATGACCATCAATTAACATGGCCCCAGGCTGACCTGGTTCAGCCGATTCGTTATACCAAGCAGTATCAAATATATTCTCCGGAGCACCTATTGCATCTGAAGAAGTAACTCCCACGGACAATACTCTAGCATCAACATTAAGTTTGGGAATAATTAGGTACCTAGGTAAATTAGGCGCTACCTTATAAGCTGCCACGGTTGAACTAGATATTGGTGTAGTACTAAGTGCATTATTTTTAGGTGATATACCTAGCCCATTAGCATCCGCTTGGTTAGCAAGCTTAGTTAGACTAGCTGCTTGTCTTTGTGCCACGTTATCTGAGTGCCAGCCTATAAAACTTAAATATGCCCCTAAGACTATTGTTAGCACTGCTAAAATCGACATAGCAACCGGAAATTTATCAAAGTAAAAGCGGCGTTGTTTTTGAGTATCTGGGTCTGAACCAGATGTTGCTTCCAGTATGGCCTGGAAGAATCCCTTCGACATTAAAGGGTAATGAGACTTATGTTTTTTAAGAGGGATTTGAGAGACAGGTTGGCTGAGACCGTCAGGCTGAGTTGGCCGACTGCCTACAAATTGGTTGTTCATGTTAGCAAAATTGCTATCAGCCACAACTTTATTTCCCTCTATCTTTTAGATGTAGAACTATTGTGTTTTTTAGTATATATAACACATACAAATAATACGCTAGCTATTAGAACCGCCCCGATAGCCGTATAAGCAGATTTATTGGTACTTAGACCTATGCCGGTATTTGGCGCCGACAAAGAAGAAGACTTCGATCCAGTAGATGTAACTGGAGAGGGAAGGTTAACGATGGTTGAGCTGTTTGGAATAGCAGTCAGCGTGTAGCCGCTATATGTTACGTCACCAGTAAAATCAAAGGTAGCAGTGTTGCTGGGTGGTGAGGATTCGCCGCTAGTATATAAACCATTAGCTACTTCTGCATTGCCAGTTAGGCTGACATTTCCAGACAGCGTAAGGGTTGTATTAGCATTACTATCTTCGCATGTCGTGACCGAACCTAGACAAGACTGGATTGCTCCTTGACCTGAAACCCCTTCACCAGCGATGGTCAGATCGTTCGGTAAAGTATAGGTGTTTGACGTTGAATCTATGACTAATGTGGCTCCACTTTCTATAACTATTGAACCAGTGAAAGTGGATGCACTAGAATAATTTGCACTTGTGCCACTGTTTAGAGTTAACGTACCGCTGCCAGATAATGTCGGGAGGCTTAAGTTCGTTATGGCCAAAGCGACTGTAAGATTGTTCGTAGCCAAATTTATACTCGCACTATTTCCAAAGGTTACATGGCTGGTGGCTGATTCTGTTAATTGCTGATTGCCTGTAAGTATTATGGGAAGGTTTATTGACGTATAGTTGCTACCAATAGTAATGCCGCCACTTAAACTAATAGCATTGCCATCTAGTTCGTAGTTTATAAAGCTAGTGCCCGTGCCTTGAAAAGTAATATTATTCAGTGACAAAGAGCTCATATCGTTAGTTACATCAACCGTAGAGTCTATGTAAGCAGTATCAAAAACCAGGGAATCACCGCTTGCTGGCACTACTCCGCCCGTACAGGAGCCATCACTTGTACTCCAGTTACTGGCGTTACTAAAACTACCATCAGTAGTGTCACACCAATAAATAGTCGAACCCGCTGCCTGAGCGTTACCCATGAAGGCCAAGGCAAATAATGATGATAATGCCAAACATATAGCAATAGGTAAGGCAATTATTTTCTTTAAGACCATTTATTTTCCTTTTTATTTTTTGCGGTCTGCCTCTATTCTAGTCTAGAGAAGACGCTAGTAGCAAGAAGTTATCCACAAGGCTCTAGCGATAAAGCATAAAAAGTATCATAATCTAACGTTATGGATAAACAAACTACGAACGAAACTATCCGCCCCACTAAGAAACAGCGTGAGCTATTAAACTACATTGAGCAGTTTATTAGTGAGCATGGCTATAGCCCAAGCTATAGAGAGATAATGGCCGGGCTTAACTATAACTCCGTAGCCACAGTTGCTCTCCATGTTAATAATCTAATGAAGCGCGGCCACTTAAAAAAAAGAGACCGCTCAGCCAGAAGTATTGAAGTTGTTGATACTAAATTAGACTCTAAAGTTACGTCAAACTACATTGCACCATCTGAAGAGAAATGGTTGGTTGAAAAAGTTGAACATGCCTTTTCTGATCTAGAAAGACTGGGTGATGAGATTAAGAACGAAAGTATCGACCATCTATATGTTTTAGTCGGTGCCCTTAAAGTCCTCCAATTCGATGGAGCAGCTCAAAGTTTTATGCCTAGGCTGACTGCTCTTAAGCAGCGCCAAGGTGGTCAGGAGTAGTTAAAAATACTATACCTAATGTTTAGACTTTAGTGCTAGACTTTTAGATACCTTAACAAATAAAAAGCTGGAAGAAGGTTAGAATCCTTCACTGTGCCGCAACGGTAAGCATCTGCTAATGCTAAGTCCGATACAGCTACTATAAAGTCTCTCGAGCAAGAGCAATGAATACTTCGTTGCACTCGCTTGAAACGGAGTAAAGAATGAGTGGCGAAGCACTAGCTCTCAAATCACCAATAGAAGAAGATCAAAGATATTATGACCTGACAACTCAATTTGCTGAATTAGTTGATGGTTCTATACGGACAAGTTTTGAACTTGAACTTATTGGTGATGATCTAATTGCTGAAGATGGTAGCAGTTTGGATGAAACCACAGCTAAAGGCCTTAAAGAAGCAGAAACTATCATCCTTACTAAACCTAATTTATGGTTTGAACCCCGCCGACGCTACATTGAGAGAGAAGAGTACTTTGAAGTTCTCCAAATGGCAAAAGGTGAGAGGCCCAACACTAAAATTGTTGTCTCTGACTTCCCGATGGAATTAATGGATCAGCCAAAAGATGTTGGCGGCTATAACGTCAGACGTAAGCAAACTATGGTTCGCGTATATACCAGAGCACAGGGAAGTATCCGAATGTACACCCAGAGTTTGGATGGATCTAATAGACAGGCTCTAGAGTCTGTCTATAACCATTTTGAACAGCAGCCACAGGAAAGTGAGCTTTTAGGCCAACGAATTGACCGGGACTTGTCTTCTGAGGATCAAGAACAGATTGTAGATGAAATTGTGCGCGTTTATGACGACAGTCTAACAGAACAATTTGGAGGTGAATGGCACGCCGGACGGCTACTTCGGGACTTCAGAAATACATATGAATTTGTTTGCCGTCAGCACGATTTACTTGGCGAATGCCTGCGTTTAACAAGCCTAGGAAAGCTAGATCGTGATACTGCATATAATATGGCAGCTACGTTTAACAAACGCTTTGAACAGGAAGCCCAAGGGATTATATTTATTGGCCCTAGGGTTCAATCGGATCCTGCCTTGATACATAGAGAAATAGAAAGAGACGGTTCCGAAGCTCGTGCTTTAGGTAAGAATTTTAGTTTCTGTGGAGTGACATTAGGCCCCGAGTCAGACTATCAGTCAGCTGGCTTAGGAAATAAAACAGATAGTGAAACAAAGTATAGTTTTAACAAGAAGACATATTGTGTCATTTGCCAGCCAAAGCCCAAAAGTGGCGAACCAAAGAAAATGTGCGGGCCTTGCAATATTTGTCGGGACTGTGACAAGAAGCTAAGAGTAAAAGGTTAAAGATATATAATAATAACTATGGCTAATGGCTTAAGACGATGAAGAATAAAACAAGAATCGGCATATACTCAGGCAGTTTTGACCCGATTCACATTGGTCATATTACCTTTGCTCTTCAAGCAATCAATGAAGCTGGCCTCGCAAAAGTTTACTTTTTACCCGAACGAATGCCGAGAGATAAACATGTCCATGAACACTTTGGACACCGGGTAGCTATGGTTAAACGGGCCATTAAACCACACCCTAAACTTGCCATACTTGAACTGGATGACAGAACCTTCAGTGTTAAACGGACTCTGCCTAAACTTAATAAAATGTTTAATGACAGCGAGTTGGTTTTCCTATTTGGCTCGGATAAAATACCCGGCATTGCTAATTGGCCGGATGTAGACAGACTCCTAAAATCTAGCGACATAATAATTGGTCTAAGAGAAGGGACCGGTGTAAATCAAATACTTGGCCAAACTAAAGACTGGCCAAAAACCCCAGTCATAATAGGTAGCTATTGGCCAGCAGTTGTTTCAACGAAAATAAGGCAGTCACTGCAAAATGGAGAAGTAGCTAACGGCTTACTAAAGAGTGTATCAAGTTATATTAAACAAAACTGGTTATATATTTCCTTAAGATAAATACCGGAATAATAAGATCTAATTATGTTAGGAAAGATTACTCTAAGCCAAGTTTATTAAGACTTGGCGGTCTTTGTCTTTTGAGCAATAGCTGCATTTATCTGGGTCTCAAAGGCTTGGACACTATTACCTACCTGAATTTGCTTGCCATCCAAGTAGAAAGTCGGTGTAGCATCGATGCCTAATGCATTGCCAGCATTTTCATCGGCAACCACTAAGTTATTTACCTGATCGGAGGCATAAAGTTGCTGGAACTTCTGGGTATTAAGCCCTAAACTCTTAGCATCGGAAATGAAGACTGGCTCTGGATTAGAAGCGCCAACCCAAGAAGCAATAGCTCCGCTTGAGTTAATGTTTTCTAGGCTTTGTTCATACAACAGATCATGCATTTGCCAGAATTTACCCATTAGTGCGGCTGCTTCAGCTGCTCTAGCCGCTGCAAATGCATTGGGGTGGATAGTGGGCAGTGGGAAGTTTCTAAACTGGAAAGTGATCTGAGTGTTATACATAGACGTCACTTGTTTGACGGTTGAATAATACTCACCGCAGTAAGGACACTGGAAATCACCGTATTCAACCAATTTAACACCGTCTTTGCCTTCACCCTCAATGTTTTCAGTCGGGGTGAGTTTGTTTGAATTAGTGTTGTTTGAGCCGCCCGAAGTAAAAGCAAATATTCCAATTAGCACTAGCACTACTACGGCAACGGCTATCCAAAATTTCTTAGACATGTATAGTCAGCTCCATTTATTTGTGTTTAGTAAGTATACATGAAATAACATATTTTTGGCTATGACTAAACTTTAAAAATTAAGCCGTAGAGTATAAGCTTAGATTAGATAATGTCAGACTATATCTACTCTCTTATTTTGCTTTTAGTAGCCTTAACAGCCATTGAGCTTAGAAAAAGCTACTACCTTGTCCCTAAAATAGAACTTAAACGCCGAGCTAGAGAAGGCGACGAATTAGCTGAAAAACTGTATCGGGCAGTATCGTTTGAAAGCAGTCTGGATATATTCTTATGGATGGTAATTGTCCTATGTACAGCCGGCAGTTTAATACTCTTTAACCAGGTAGCCCCGCTTTGGCTGGATATTATTACCGTCATTATTTTTATCTGGCTTGTTTTTGCTTGGCTGCCAAGGTTAGCGGTTAATAATTTCTCTCTTAAACTCACTGGCTATATTACACCAGTGATAGTTTGGGTCTTAAATCTTATTCATCCGTACTTGCAGAAAATAAATCACCATAAAGGCAAGCCTGACTCGGAGACCCACAGCGGTCTTTACGATAAAAAAGACCTGATTAATCTCATATCTAAACAGAAGAAACAATTAGACAACCGGATAGATCCCAGTGACCTGGAACTAATAAAAAAAGCTTTAAAGTTTAAAGACAAAACAGTCGGCGAGTACGGCTTAACATGGTCAAAAGCAGAGAAGATGTTTGCCAGTGACTCAATCGGTCCGGTAATGCTGGATGAAATGCATAAATCCGGCCAGCTTTTCGTGCCTGTTTTAGCCGACAATGAATCGAAGAAATTGGTCGGTATGATTGATCTTAGCCGGATAGACCTTTCGACTGCCGGCACCGCCCGTGATCTCATGAACCAGAACCTTTATTACCTGAATGAAGACGATAGCTTGTATGATGCCTTAAATGCCCTATCTACCACCGGTCATCCGGTATTCATTGTCCTGGATAAAAAGCAAAGACCGTTCGGATTGCTCACTATTAAGGATGTAATTAAAGAGCTATACAGCTTTAAACCAACTCACGACGAAAACATAATTAAACCCGGGAACGAAGAAACAAGTAACTCATAAAGAAAACTAAGTAGGTGTTAAAATAAACCCATGGACAGAACTTTAGTTAAGGATCTTGCAGGTTGTAAAGATAAAACTGTAACTGTTTACGGCTGGTTACACAAAAAACGTTTACTTGGCGGACTGACCTTTATTAACTTGAGAGACCGATCTGGTATTGTCCAGATAGTTATAAATAATAAGGAGCAGGTAGAAAAACTAAGAGGCATGCAGACCGGCAGCGTGCTTAAAGTTACCGGTAAAATTACAGTTGAGCCCAGGGCACCCGGTGGTTACGAAATACACGAGCCAATTCTTGAGGTCTTAGTTCCTGTAACTTCAGAACCGTTAATTGAAATTGACAAGCCTCTGTCTCATGCTCCGGCAAACCTCGATACCCTATTTGAGCTTCGATCCATAGGCCTTAGAAACACTCAAGAAGCAGCCATATTTAAAGTACAATCGGCTATCCTTCAGGCTTTAAGAGAGTATTTCTACCAACATGATTTTACAGAAATCAGGACGCCTAAGATTTTGGCCGCAGCCACCGAAGGCGGTGCTGAGGTCTTTAAGTTTGATTACTTTGGCAAGCAAGCGACCCTAGCGCAAAGCCCCCAGTTTTATAAACAAATCATGGTTGGAGTATTTGAAAGAGTGTTTGAGATATCGCCTGTCTATAGGGCAGAGCCGAGCGCTACAACCCGGCATATGTCTGAATATACCTCGGTTGATGCCGAAATGGGCTTTATTAATATAAAGGACCTTGAAAACGTCTTAAGTGAACTTATGCACTTTGTAGTTGATTTTGTGTTTAGTAAATGTCGGCCAGAACTCGAGCTGCTAAAGGCCGAAAAACCAAAACTGCCGGCGACAATACCGAGCATGTCTATGGCCGAGATCCATAAAGGATATTCCAGCAGCAGCGGCCAGAACGCCGAAACTGAAAAGGATCTAAGACCGGATGAAGAAAAGTGGGCCTGTGAATATGCGAAAGAGCATTTCGACTCAGAAGCGGTTTTTGTAACCGACTGGCCGGCCAGCGAAATGAAGTTTTACCATAAAACACAGGACAATAATCCTGATCTAGCCGATAGGATTGACCTTTTGTTCCGGGGGGTAGAAATTGTTACCGGTTCGCTGAGAGAGAACGATTACCAAAAGATCTTAGGACAGCTTAAGGAAAAAGTTAATGGTGATCCTAATGATCCGGGCTTTAAACCTCTATTAATGGCTATGCAGGCCGGTATGCCTGCTCACGGCGGCTTTGGTTTGGGTCTAGAGAGATTAACCGAAAAGCTCCTTGGACTGCACAATGTCAAGGAAGCTACTCTTTTCCCAAGAGACATTAACAGATTATCGCCTTAACATAAGCTATTTTTTAGCTGTAAGCGTAAAATATGAATTATGGAGTTGCCAGACCGTCAGATTAAGGATCCCTACAAAGAAATCCCGGTTAAAGACTTCAGCTATATTAATACCAAAGACAAATTGCCAAAGAAGACAGATTATAAACTATGGCTGATAGTGTCCGGGGTAATAATTGTAATTATTCTTGCTGTTGGTGCCTATTTCTATGGCCAGCATACAAAAACCAAGCCAGCAGTAAAGACGTCTCATATTGCCAGCTCTCAAAAAACAGCTGCTCCAAAGACGTCCTCATCAGCTATTCAGCTAACCAGCTACACATCAACGCCGTTTAATTTGACCGTTAACTATCCAACAACTTGGACAGTAGCAAGTAACGGGAATACTTCTATGACCATTACATCACCAATAATGGGTCTGGTAGCGGACAGCGGCAAAACAGTCAGCGGCAAAACAGTCCTAACGGTCTTAAACCAAGGCCAATTACCAACTGCCTTTGGTACCACCTCGGTAGCAGTCTTAAATTCTTTAGACATCACTTTCACCAGCCCAACATCTTCCCAGGCAGCGCAGACTTACATTAGTTTTGTTCAGTACCCGGCAACCGTTACCAAGGGTGGTCTTGATGCCATCTATGTATCTGGCAATAACGGCTACCTGAAGGATCAGACTATCCCGCCATCGGATATTAATAAGGTAAGCCCGTTAGTTATAGTCAGCTTTATGCAGTGCCAAACCGCCGCCTGCACGAGTCTGCTGCCGCTCACCATATCGTCAAATATGTGGTCAAGTTCGTCCTTTGAGACGCCGATCTTAGACATAATCAAATCATTCCAATTTTCTTGAGAGCAATTCATTTGACTTCTTAGGTTAACTGGAGAGAGAATAATACTAGTGGTTTAAAATAAAAACTACGATATCCCTTAAGGACTGACTATGCATGTTTACGTTAAAAAGTTACTTCAAGTTTGGGCACTGCATCTCTTTAGGCTCTAATTTAAAAACGCTACTAGCTCTATTTATCTTTAGACTTTTGCTAAAATATGTTTGAGGGATCGTAAGGCCTTTATGGTCTTAAAGTTTAAAATAAACTTATCTCAAAAAAGAGGGGTCATGGAAGGTGAAAAAGACGGGCCTGCTAAACACATTAAGCTGAGCTCTGATTCAGTCGGCTTTAATATTAAGGTTAACAGGAAGACAGCAGCGCCAGTTAGCAGAGAAGATAAAGAGAAGGCAGCTAAAGGAACTGAACCTGAGCCCGATTTAACTGATCCAGTTCTTGACGATCCGGTTATCAATAAGGCAGTCGATGATATCGCCGTTTCTGACAGCAGTGAACTGCTGGCTGTAGAAGATACATATAGGGCTTCAGGCTTAGCTCCTAAAAAAACTAAGCTGGATAAACTAAAGAAGCTGCTAAAAAACAAGTGGTTTTACGTCTCTATTTGTGCCGTCATTGTTATTCTTTTTAGTGTACCTTTATCTCGCTACTTTATCCTCGGGCAATTTATGTCTAGTACCTACAAGTTTACGGTGATAGACAGCGTAACAGATAAGCCGGTCAGCGGAGCAGTGGTCACTATTGGCGCAAATAAAGCCGACACCAACGCTTATGGTCAGGCGGTTGTTAAAGCTGACTTAGGCAAAAGACAATTTGAAATAGCCAAGCAATATTATGCGGAAGATACGGGGCAGATATTTGTTGGCTTTAGAAAATCAACTGGCGACATAGTCTACTTGAGTGCAACTGGCAGACAGGTAGAAATAAAAATTCTTAATAAACTAACTAGCCAGCCAATAAACGGTGCTAAAATTAGGGTTTTAAATACCAATGCCACTACCAACTCTTCCGGCAAGGCCCAGATAGTTTTACCTACCAAGAAGCCTTTCTATGAGGCTAGTATATCGGTCTCAGGCTTTAATAATATAAGTTTGCCAATAAATGTAACCACCGATGAGAATGCTAACCTTATTAAGCTTGTGCCAACCGGCCATATATATTACTTAAGCAACGCTACCAGCACTATCAATGTCATACGGGCTGATCTTGATGGCAGTAATCCCACTACTATACTAGCCGGTACTGGCAATGAAACCGTCTCAACCACTTTAATAGCTTCACCGGATAACAACTATCTGGTTCTTGAAGCTCGGCGAAATGGCAGTCAGCCAGAACTCTACGTTATTGACACCAATAACGAGTCATTAACCGAGTTTGATTCCAGTTCATCTAGTTTTAATCTAGTTGGCTGGAGTGGCGATATGTTTATCTACGATGCCACTAATACTTCTGAGCCTACTACCACTGTTGGCCTGGAACAATTAAAGAGCTATAACGCTCAAAGCGGCCAATTAAATGTTTTAGACGAAGACCAGGTTGAAGGCAGTACACCGTCCTATGCCTATCAAAGTTTCGCAAATTATGAACTGCTGCCTAACCAAGTTGTCTATACAACTAGCTGGACATCGATGAACTCATATGATTTGACAAGCTCGAATGATACCTTAAGAAGCGTTGACCCGAACGGGCTTGGTAAGAAAGACTACCAGACCTTCCCAGCTGCCACAACTACCAGCATGAGCATTGCTCGTTACCAGCCTACCAGTCTTTACCTATCTGTCTCAGACAGTTCAACCAATCAGACTAGCTATTACACCTTTTCTAACTCTAACCTAACTAGTTCAACTATTACGTCAGCCACTTTTACGTCTACCAATCCAACGTATTATCTATCGCCGTCAGGCAGTGAGTATCTTTGGACGGCCAATGAAAACGGCAGCAATGAAACGTATACTGCCAACAGTTCAGATCAGGATCAAAAGAGAATATCCCTGCCGGTAGCCTACTCGTCATACGGCTGGTACAACAGCCAGTACATATTACTAACCAAAGACGGCAGTATATATATAGCTCCAGTCTCAGGAACTAACTCACCACAATTTGTTGCCAACTTACTTTAGCTCTTTATAAAAGCTTTTTATTGTCTCGCCTATGTCTATAGTGGAAGACGAAACTAATAACTGTCAAAACTGCTAGAACTATTGCCGCCAGCATGCTCCAGCCTGCCAGATCCGGTGACCAAGTAGGTGAAATAAAATCAAATTCATATAAAGAAACAGGGATATTAGCACCCTTAAGACCATGAGTGGTCACATACTGCTCAATGCAGGGGATCCTGTATCTTCCTGAAAACCCCTCTGGTACCGCTTGCTGGCAATAGTCTTCCGCTTGGGTATAAAGGGATGAGTTCTGCTGTTCAATGGCGGCAGTCTGGCTTGAAGTTACCCGGTTATAAGTATTCGTTAGCTGGATGGGCGGATAGATACTATTCGCCCCAGAACTTAAATTCGTATTCATGTTGGAAGTAACATATCTGGCCAAATTTTCTAGGGCAGTCTCAACATTGCCGCCGCTTTTATCTGCCGAATAAACCTGGTTCCTGAGATAATTCATATGATCGTTATTGGCTCTTAGGGCGAAAAGACAAACAACTGCTGAAATAACGGTTAACCCTAGCAAATACCAGGGTTTAATCCTGCCAAAACTTGATTTAATTTGTTTTAGTGACAGTTTCATTACAGATAGAATTATATACCGGATCTCCCTAACATATTGCCTTATATGAGCAGTATCGTTAATAATACTTAAGATAATGCATGTATATTTTCTAGGAATTGGCGGCGCCGGTACCGGACCACTGGCTGAGATTGCCGCTCAAGCAGGCTTCGATGTAAGTGGTTCAGACAAGCAAAACTCAAGCTACATCGACTACTTAAAAACGCATGGTATCTCTGACATAGAAATTGGTCAGTCGTCAGATTTAATAGAGAAAGCGCATAGTGATAAGCCAATTGATTGGCTGGTATACAGTCCGGCTCTTAAAACTGAAAGTATGGGTAAGGAGCAGCTAAACTGTGCTAAAAGCCTTGGCATTAAAGTCACTAGAACCGATGAGTTCATTCGTGAAATAGTGGAACGCAGTAACCTAAAGATGGTAGCCGTTGCCGGTACGCACGGCAAAACAACAACCACAGCCATGGTTGCCTGGCTGTTTGTCGCTTTAAACAAACCACAAAGCTATTTAATCCCAGCTAAGGTTAATTTTGGTGAAATGGGCCAATTAACAAAAGCAAGCGAATACTTTATCTATGAGGCTGATGAATATGACCGTAAGTTTTTGTCTTTTGAGCCATATTTAAGCCTTATTAGCGGTGTGTCCTGGGACCACCATGAAATATACCCAACCAGGGAAGAATATATCTCTGCATTTAACGACTTTATTAACCAAAGCCGGAAGACAGTTATCTGGCAGTCCGATGCCGAATATTTGAATGCTGACGGCGATAACCTAATAGCCCAGGATGATGATACGCTCGAGATAAATGACATTAAGCTTAAAGGGCTATATAACCGGCGGGATGCCTGGTTGGCGGTAGCGGCTGTTCATGAACTGCTTAATGTCCCAATAACTGAGTTAATTTCAGACATTAACCAATTTAAAGGTCTATCTAGGCGCATGGAAGAGATCTACCCCGGTTTATATACCGACTATGCCCATACGCCAGAGAAGATCAAAGGAGCCATGAGTGCGGCTAGTGAAATGGCAGAGGAAAATGGCCAGAAACTAGTGGTTATCTATGAACCGCTGACAAACAGACGACAGATACATATGATAGATGACTACAAAGACTGTTTTAATGGCGCTATTAAGGTTTATTGGCTGCCAAGCTATTTGGCCCGGGAAGATCCTAAAGACCCGATCTTAAGCCCTGAGCAGCTTATTAGCCACCTAACTAGTCCTAGTGTTGCTGAACCAGCCCAAAGAGATGAGGGGCTGCTAAACGTAATTAGGCAACATTTAGGAAGAGGAAATATGGTCGTCGCTATGGCCGGTGGTGGTGGCGGCAGTCTGGATGAATGGCTAAGAGATAACTTTAAACCTTCTTAATTTTAGACAAAAATATCTTACTTACTCTTGGTATAGGCTAAATAAGCCAATCCTATTAGAACAGCCATAATAACCAGGGTGAGTAAAATAACGACTACATGGCTAATCTGCATGGTTGAAGTTTTAACCTTGGGCGAACTTTTATTTATATTTCTGGCAGATGGCGGTGGCGGCAATTGGTTATCTACCGGTTTTCTTTCAACAGCCGGACTAAGCGGCAAGGGAGGTGTGCGGTTTACACCATCAATATTGGCTTTGGCTGGTTGCATTAAAATATGTTCCTTATCCCCTTACTTAAGACTTACTTTTAGCTAGCCAAGTCATTACCTGACTAGCTATGATCCAGTTGGGTATGACAATCAAGACGGCTAAAACTTTATGGCTTAAGTAGTCGAAGGGGACTAGCAGACTAAAGACGAGGTAGGCAACGTAGGGTATGTAAGTCAAGGCTCCATTATAACTACAAGCTATATAGCTATGTCTTAGAGGTTTAAACCAAGGCTTATTTGCTCCGGCCATTTAAAAGACCTACTTTGTAGTGTTTTGAGGAGTTGTTTGACCGGATGTGCCGGCGGTACTTTGGTCGCTACACTTTTGACCATTTGGATTTTGTTTCTCCCATGTATTGACAGCCTGAGCTACTTGACCGGTTGGTGACAGGTTTTCCCAGAAGGTAACTGATGAGCGGTTAATGACCATCTGATCTAGTGGCGCATGTATTTCACAGCCTAACTTAACTAAAGTAACTTTGGTATTGGCACTAGTAGCTGAACTGGTTGAACTGCCACCGTTAGTTTGCAGGTAGAAGATATTTGTTAAAACTAGGAAGTTGTTATTAAGGGATTTAACTGTCCCAAAATATACCTGGCCAGTGCTTAAGAATACAGCCTGCAGTCTGTTAGTTTGGACATAACTGCTTTCAGAATTATTAGTGTTATTGCTGATAGCTAAAAAGACAAGCAAGCCAACAATGACTACTACGATACAGAGACTTAATAACGCCTGAACTATTCTAGATAATTTACTGCGTGACCAATCACCCTGCTTTTTATTTTTAGTTTGATTTAAATGACTCGCTGGTCGACTTTGGTTAACCTCATCTTGGTCTTGGTTATTACCCTGGCCATTCATATTGAGTTGAGGTCCGCGGTTAGAGAAATCCATAGATATTACCTTCCACCCTTTATTATTATTATGTTTACTTTGCTAGTTTATTACACCTGCGTAGAGTAAGCAAGCCAAAAGAAGGCTAAAAAAGAGGTCTTTTTAGCTACTCTATAACGAAAAGGGGTTGACAAGTGAAAACTTGCCAGAGTATTTTATTGATACTACTTAATATAAGGGGAGAGCAAAGAATGGCTTATCAGCACACTAACTCTAAAGGGGTAACTTACTTCTTGAATTCCAAGGAAGTTACATTGCGCGGTGGCAAGAGACAAACAATTTACTACTTTTCTAAGGATGAAAGGCCTGAAGGTACTGGCTTACCATCTGGTTACGAAGTAAATGAAAACCCGAGAAACGGTTTTCTAACAGTTAAGCGCAAATAATAAGGTTAAATAAAGTGAAAAAGAGCCTAAAATTTTAGGCTCTTTTTTAATTTCCAATGTACTTATATTTTCCTATATAATCTAACTCCATGGCCGATGTAATACTTAAAGTCCGTAGCCTGTCGAAAAGTTATGACGGTAAGCCTGCCGTCGATGACATTTCTTTTGATGTTTATAAAAATGAGATTTTCGGCATCTTAGGCCCTAATGGTGCTGGTAAGACTACAACTCTCGAGATGATTGAGACCATGCGCTCTATAGATAAGGGCAAAATTGTAATAGCCGGACTAGATGTAGCAACTCAGCCGCAAGAAGTTAAGAGGATAATTGGCGTCCAGCCGCAAAGCCCGGCCTTCCAAGACAAACAAAAACTGTTTGAGATTATTGAAATGTTCGCTGCCGCTTACGGTGAAAGAACTAATGTTCAGACCTTCCTAGACGAAGTCCAGCTTGGTGAAAAGGCCAATAGTTACGCTGAACAGCTATCTGGCGGTCAAAGACAAAGATTATCCATAGCGGCCGCTCTGGTTCATAGCCCTAAAGTATTCTTCTTAGATGAACCAACAACTGGGCTGGATCCTCAAGCCAGACGTAACCTTTGGGACCTTGTCAGGATGGTCAGAGACAGGGGAGTGACCGTCATTTTAACTACCCATTATCTGGATGAAGCGGAACTTCTTTGTAACCGGGTAGCTATTATGGACGATGGTAAAATCATTGCCCTGGACACACCACGCAATCTAATTAAGCAGCTGCTCAGCCGAGGCTTTAAGAAAACCCAGCGGGTTGAACAGGCTAACCTTGATGATGTCTTTATAGATCTAACTGGAAAGGCGCTGAGAGACTAATGGCAGTTGACTACATATTAATCGCGGCTGCAGTCATTGTCTTTAGTATAAGGGTATATAACAAACGGTTTAAGAATAAGACTAAGCAGGTAAAGGCAAAGGGGCCTAGTCAAAATAAACCTCCTCTAACCGGGTGGAAGCAGAAACTGTATACCGTAGGAGTATTCACTAAACTTTCAACTAAAAGGTTCTTCAGGGACCGCTTAGCTCTATTCTTTGGCATATTATTCCCTTTAATCTTCCTATTTGTTTTCGGTTCCCTAACAGCTAGCAACAATAAAGTCTCATTTTCTATTGCCATCATTAACCAGTCTAAGACCAGCTATGCTAATGAACTAGTTAAGAGTATTGAGTCAAATAAAACCTATAAGATTAACCACAGCATAAATAGTATATCTGTAGCAGAATCAACCATGGATAAAAACCAACTAGACGGAGCCATTGTTATTCCATCCAGCTTTGGCCAGACAAATAAAAACGGCCAGCCAACCGGAACTCTACAGGTTGTTTATACTGAAAATGAACAATCTGCCGGCCAAACATTAACTTCGCTGTTACAGTCAAATCTAGAACCATTTAACGCCCATTTTGTACCCGTTGTCATTCCTTTTAAAGCGATCGGCCACCAGTTAAGTCAAAAGAGTTTAACTAATTTTGACTATACCTTTTCAGGACTTCTCGGTTTCACTATTGCCGGTATAGGCATATTCGGGCCAGTTAATGTCTTCCCGGAACTTAAGAAACAAGGTATTTTAAGGCGGCTCCACACTACCCCTATAAGAGTTTGGCAGTATTTCATGGCAACTATGTTTAGTCAGGCCATAACCGGCTCTGTAGCTGTCCTGGTCCAATTTATTGTTGCTGTCGCAGTCTTTAACCTAAAGATAGATGGCAACTATTTTGAAATTTTATTATTTGTAATTTTGTCCATCTTTATGATCTTAGGCATCGGTCTGGCTATTGGCGGCTGGGCCAAGAACGAAAGACAGGCAGCGCCGCTGTCTAACATCATTGTTTTCCCAATGCTGTTTCTATCTGGAACTTTTTTCCCCAGATACCTAATGCCTGAGTGGCTGCAAAAAGTAACTAACTATCTGCCGCTTACACCAGTTATTGATGGTCTTAGAATGCTAACAACAGAAGGCAAGAGCTTAGTTCAAATAGGACCTCAAGTAGGCCTTGTTGCCTTATGGCTGGTAGTTGTCTATGTTATAGCCTTCAGAGTCTTCAAGTGGGAATAGACAACTAAGCGTAAGTGTGATATAGTATGTACTATGACAGAAGCTAGCCCCAATTGGAAAGAACATGAAGGTGAAATTCTACCTTCTTACACCGGACCTAATGCCCCAGTTTATCCTAATGATTCTCAAGCAGAGAATCTACAACAACTTGGAGAAACACATCCTGAATTCCAGCCATCCGATGCCGAGGAAGTTGATGTTGATCAGACTGGGGTAACTGAGGAATTAAGTCCAGAAGCAGCAGCCGAGCAAGCTCGTCAACAAATTAGAGATTTTATAAATACTACAAGACAAGAGCAAACTGAAAGAGAGGGCGGCCCCCTGCCACCGGTAAACCACTATGGCGCAACCATAAAATATACTGAAGGCAGAAAACCGAAAGAGTGAGTCTTGATCCAAATTAAGCACTTTTGCTAATAGGAGAAAGATGCATAATTGGAGTTATTTTATATGAAGCCAACTAAACCAGAACAAATTGAATTTTTTATAATATCTGACGTAGCGCAAATTAGCCCAGACTTACGGTTTGATACTCAAGAGTCTAATGATGGCCCAAACGTTAATTTAATTGAGCGATCTGTTCTCTTGCAGAATACGATTGCCAACTTGCAACAAGCTCGATTTCTAGATAGGGTTGCTGGTCTATCAGAAATAGGACGAAATTCTAGAGCTAAGTCAGGGCGGCTTAAATATGATGCCCAAACCACATTCTTACAGGCTAGTGGCTCAGACAAATTGGTAGAGAGCGGGGATTTTAGTCCTAGAGAAATACGAACAGCAGGTGCTAGAGGGCAGGAGCTTTTCACAGCTTTTAAAAATGAATACTTCTCACTAGATCATCAAACAAAGGATCCTCAGAAATATAATCTAGACTTAATTGCTCAGGTGATGATTTTACAGTCCCAGTCTAATAGGGATAATAGTCTTAGACCACATAAAACTCCTGATCATGAGGAACATGATGGAACTGAGGTTACTGAGACACTAGACACCCCGGCTAGGCTCCAGGCACTGCTCGATGATCCACGAGCAGGTTTCTTCCCAACCACAAACCAAGAGAAAAACCAGGTTTTATCTTATCTAGATTACTTAGATAATCCTAAGCACCCTTTAAGGTTAACCAATCATTTTATTGGAGTTTATAACAAAAGCCGATCTTTCAAGCGGCGTCCTGAGAATAGTCAGCTTGATCCCAGTCGTGGCCCAGTCAGCATTGTCTATGAGACAGGAGATTATTACAGGGACGCAGTAAGATCTAGGGAGGCTCTTCAAGACTTGGAGAGATTACTCCTTGAATGTGTAAACCAAAGAATAACGCTTGGCGAAGAGACTGACGTTATAAGTCTTGATCACCCTGGTTATCCAGCCCTAATTCGTTATTTAGATATACTGACTTTTCTTAAAACCGGTAGCGGTGTAGTCATGACAGACCCCCTAGTTACAAAAACAGACCGCTGGGATAAAGAAAGACCTGTTAGGCACACTCGTAAGCGTAAGATGATAGGTGATATATATAATCCTCACTTTACAACCCCTGAAGTTGGAGCTCGTATCACTGAAGCTGTTACAAATCTAAACGTTGGTGACGCCCGGAAGGCTATTGGTCCTGCTGTCCAAGACCAGATGCGAAGAGAAAATTATCTAAGGCTAGTCCTATCAAAGTTTGCTCTTCCCCCAACTGATACTCCTGCAAGACTGAGGCGTGAGCTTAGCGCATCTTCTGAAGCTGCAAAAAGTATTCTTGGACTAACAACTTCAAGTTAGTATACGTAGATGAGTAACGTACTGAACAGTTTAGCAAAACCTTTCTTTATCCTTGCGCCAATGGACGATGTTACTGACACCGTCTTTAGGCAGGTAATAGCTAAATGTGCTAAACCGGATCTGTTCTTCACTGAGTTTGTTAACGTTGATGGTCTTCAAAGCAGAGGTAAAGACAAAGTTAGAACTAAGCTTAACCATACAGATATTGATCAGCCGCTTATAGCCCAAATATGGGGCTTAAACCCTGAGAATTATAAATTAAGCACTGAAGAAATAGCGGCCGGAGTATATGGTGATTTTGCTGGTATAGACATAAACATGGGCTGCCCAGTTAAAGATGTTGTTTCTAATGGCGCCTGCAGTGGCCTGATGAACAACTGGCCTTTAGCTCAAGAAATTATTCAGGCTACCAAGAAAGGCGCAAAAAGCAAATTGCCTATTAGCGTTAAAACAAGACTAGGCTTTAATGAAATTGACCCAAGCTGGCATGAGTTCCTGCTAAATCAAGGCCTAGACATGCTGATTATCCATGGACGTACAAAGACAGAAATGAGCAAGGTACCAGCCAACTGGCAGACTATAGGTGAAATTAGGAAACTCAGAGACAAAATATCTCCAAAAACTCTAATTGTTGGCAACGGCGATGTATTAAGCAGAGAACAGGCTGAAAAATTAGCTAAAGAATATAAATTAGACGGTATCATGATTGGCCGGGGAGTATTTAATGACCCATACATATTTTCTAAAAATAGTCCTTGGCAAGATATAACCAAAGAACAAAAACTAGATCTATTTAAGTACCATGTAGAGTTGTTTCATAAGACCTGGGGATCGACCAGGCCAATTAAGATTCTTAATAAGTTTTGTAAGGTTTATGTAAATAACTTTGAAGGGGCAGGTAAAGTTCGAGAAAAATTAATGGCCGCCAAAGATTTTAATGAACTGCTAAGTATAATAGACAAGCAAATAGCGGGACACATTGCACCAGGTTGGAACTACTTTGGTTCAAAATCTAGTGCTATGCATGGCTCATCTCCAAGTACCCATGCATCATAATCCGGAGTCACCTCAAACACTTCACCAGCACCAATGGTAACTTCAATTCCGTCGCTACCTTTAATAACGAATCTGCCAGATTCAACTAGACCAATATGAGATTCTGAAGGCTTATTTGCTAATGGCCGCGCATGTAATGACCAGCGCCAGCCAGGTTGATATGTCCCCTTACCAATATACATTGTAGATAGTTCTACTCTCCAACGCATACTCCCGTCTAAAAACCGCATTGGCTCATTTTCTTTTTCGAGGTCATGTGATGTTATTTCGGTCATAGATTAATTATATCAAGCTATTGAGGTTAATTTTGGAGAGACACACTGAGCAAAGTATTAGTATTAACATATATATAAACTTATGCTTATATAAAGCTATGATACTGAGAAAGAACCATGTCGGCCTCAGCTGAATGCATCGAAGGCACTTGGCATTTTTCTCAAGAAGAACTATTAGATCGCCCTCCAGAAACCGGTATTGCGATTGACTCACCTAAACCCCAAGAAATTGATGATTTCATAAAAGCAGACTGGAATGATGATGGATTCTGGGAAGTTGGAATTCACATCGTCGACGCTGGAATAATCGATCCAGAATCTTTAGCGGTCCAAAATGCCCGACGAAGAGGTTGGAGCAGATATAGTAAAACGGCTCAAAGACATAGCGAAGATAGTGGTGCTATGTTACCCCAAAGTTTATATAGAGGACTATTAAACTTAGGTGCTGATCCTTATGGTCCAGGTATTCCGACGGTAACAGTCGGTTTTGACTTCGATCCAGAAAATGATGGAATCTTTAACTATAGTCTACAGCGTACAAGGTTAACCGATTACTTAACTACTGACTACAATGAATTCGAGAATTTATTACGTAGTGAAGACGATCGTGCTGTTAGAATTGCAACAGTTGCTAAACTTCTTGGCCCGCACATTGGTGCCAGTCTAAAAGCTCCTCCTACACATGTAGCACCATATAGTGTTCAGATGATGATGGTTACCGCCAATCATTTGGTAGCCAAAGACGCACTAAGACAGGGCATACCGTGGATATATAGAAATCAAAAGCAAAGACCACCAAAATCTGAATTAGAAACTGACAGTAAAAATCCTGATGAACCTCAAGAAGACATCCCAGATAGCTTATCCGGAGTCACTGAATTTTCTACCACACCTACCGGCCATGGATCATTGCATTTAAATCCTTATGGTGGTTTTGTCTCGCCTCTTCGTCGAGATGACGATCTACTCAATCACTTAAATGACACTGCCGTTAGAGACGGAAACACGCCACCCTTTCCTGTCCCCGAACTGGACCAAATAGCAACTGAGTTAACTCAAAAAAATATAGATAGACACATTGGCAGGCAGACATTAAGAGCGTCAGCTTAATAATGGATGTTAGAACTGAAATTTAAAGAGGTTACGATATATTTTATTAAAATGGTGGGGGCGGTAGGAATCGAACCTACCACCAAGCGGTTATGAGCCGCCTGCTCTAACCGATGAGCTACGCCCCCATTGTTAAGCATCTAACAGATAAAAAGTATAACAGAACTTAACTAAAGTTATATAATATGAAGTGTTATTTGCGATGAAATCAAAATTTAAAGACTATCAAAAAAAGCTAACCCACCAACTAACCAGATTTGGTGACATTAGATTTACTGGTCAACTAATTTTTATGGCCATAGTACTTCTAATATTCTGGAGTGGAGCAAAAGCAATTCAATCTAACTACACCCTACAAAAGCAAGTCACTGAGCTTAAACAACAAAACCAGGTTTCCGAGTTACAAAATTCAACTATTGCACTCCAAAATAACTACTATAAATCTAACCAATACTTAGAATTATCTGCCCGCCAGAACTTTGGACTTGCTGCACCTGGTGAAACTGAGCTTATAGTGCCATCTAGTGTAGCTCTAAGCTACACCAAGAATGTGCCATCAAATTCATCAGCAGCGACAACTAATAACAGCAATGAACTAAACTACGAAGCTTGGATTAACTTTTTCCTTCACAGAAACACTCAGTCCTAAACCTTCACCTCTTGGCGAGATCAAGATATTATGCTAGTATAGTGTTTCAATTAGATATCGCGGGGTGGAGCAGCGGCAGCTCGATTGGCTCATAACCAATAGGTCGCAGGTTCGAGTCCTGCCCCCGCAACCATGAGTATTATCACCTCTGTTACTGAGACAGAGGTTTTTGTTTATAGCGATAAACACATTTTCATGTCAAGAGACTGCTTTATATATAAAATACTTAGCCTATAGCCTACAATAGGGTGATGGATAATAACGTCGGTATAACTACAAGCAACCCTCAAAGTACGAGCTCTAATTCACTTTCAGCAGGTAACCAACAAAACCCTCAAAACTCTACCGGCTTAAGCTCAATAAATACCCAGTCTTCCGGTTCACCTATACCACTAAGCTCGGCTACTTCACTTAAAACATCATCCCTAAACTTGCCAGGAAGCAAAACTACTGCTCAATATAACGTCGCTGCCTTCATTCCGATAGCCATTTTAGTACTCGTTGCTATCTTTATGTCCGTATATATTTATATCTCTTCTAAAAAATCTTCCAAAAATCTCTAAAAAACTCTTGCCAAAGTTAATCATAAGCCCTATGATTGCTAATTAGATTAAATCTAATCAACAAAAAACAAAAAAAGGGAAAGATATGAAAACCCAATCACAAATAGGTTTTGAGTTAGTAACTAGTACTGACCAGGGTATTAGAGACATAGACAAGATCATTAGTAAGCTCTAAAAGTCGGGTTAACTTATAGTTCTAAATTATCCTTTTAATTGCATGGACTGTTGAATACTGTTTTAAATCAAGAAACTTGGCAAGCGACCATATAACTACAGTGCCCTCCATCTTATTAGCATGAATTAGTAAAGGATTTTCTGTATCATCTACTTCCCCAGTATTCATTGCTAGATGTACTCCAGAATATCGATGGCCAATTAGATTGTTACCAATCTCTTCGTTTGTTAGTTCATTGTGCTCGTCATACGCGGGAGAATACTGCAAGGCATATTCTGGTAGAGTAGGTCTGCCAAAAAACAAAACATCTCCCAGGTTCATATCTTTCACTCCATCAACATCTCTAAAAAAAGGATTAGAACAGTACATTTCCCAACCCCTCAAGTTGCCAGGCAGCTCAACACCAACAAGGTGTGGTATTAATAAATGCATAAGGGCAACACAGTTAAGCCCCTCTTGTTTTGCCTGAGTTTCTGTTCTAATAACGTCAGGCCCATTGCCAAAACTATATGCGTATCCAGCATCCAGAAATTCTTTAAATACAGTATTCATTTTTATGGATTATAACCTAGTCCCTATTACTTAATCGCTATTGGAGTTATGAAATGAAGAGAATAAACATGACCGGAATGGTAGGCATGACATGGACAAAATGGACCAATTAAAACTAGATTCGGTCAAAATGTACAGAATAATCACGGCTATTAAGGCAGAAGAGGTGATAGTTTAACATAAAGACATAAATATTGTATAATATATATAAATGGCTGAACAAGAGCGTTTGCGTGCATATTACCCGAATTTTGACGAACCGGTTTTAGACCGAGTTGCCGAAGTTGCTGAGCAACTGCGAAATAGTACTTGGCAAGCAATTAACGATACTCTACCAGATAATAAAATATTTGAGCCAATCAGTGGCAAACCAATTGAGGTTTTAGACGTATTGCCACAGGACGATTACGACAAGACATATGTATATCACTTGCCAATGGGTAACCCATTGGCTGATCATATGCGTCTAAGGATGGCTACTTTATCACTAGCTGCTCCAGACAAAAGAATAATTGCAGTAGGCAACCCCAGTGGCCCAAAACAAGGCATAGGGAGACTAAAATTTGCAGATATTCCTAGTGTCTGGAATGGTGATTTGCGAGCTACTGTTGACCCCATATTGCAGTACTTAGAAATGCAGCATATAGACCCGTCTACTCATATCGGCTATTCCTATGGAGCAGAAAAGGCAGCAACTGCATCCATCTATGCAGATAGGTACGACCAGGAAGTAGAACAAGGCATATTCATAGAGCCAGTTTCTCTTAAGACCAGAGGTTTGATAGAGCTTGCATCTGATTTTAATAGCACAGCAGCTGCCCTAGGCGGATATATAGGTGCTGCTAAAACTAATGCGGTCTACGTAGCCAATAATCGTGCCTCAGAAAAAAGTCATGGAATGCTGGGATACGTGGTTGGCCTAGCTCGACTTAGCAACATAGCTATAGCACATGCTCTAGCTAAAGACTATTTTGAACGGCGGACACAAACAGCACTCGAAAACCAGCATGATATGCGAGCAAACTTAATTTGGGGTTCTGAGAGTGAGTTAGCTGTCAATAGTTTAATGGTTGCAGTTTCACAAAGACTTGTTGATAGATTTGGCCCTGAACGTGTCAGCCCTATGGTATTAGAGGGCCAAAAGCATGCTATGGGTGATGATGTCTTTCTTCATACAGCTATGGTTCTACAAGTTACTAAATAACCATAACCGAAATGGTAGCGGCGAGTGGACTTGAACCACTGACCCCAGGCTTATGAGTCCTGTGCTCTAACCAGCTGAGCTACGCCGCCTTGCAACATGATTATATTAAAGTAATAGATTAATCCAAAACCGTAACAGTTCTAGTACACTTATATTATGAGACTTGAGAAGGTAAAAGGTAAATACGTTGTTGCAGTTAGCGGTGGGGTTGATTCTATCGTTCTGCTAAGTTTGTTGACTGATCTGCCAAAAGACAATTTAGAGTTAGTTGTTGCCCACTTTGATCACGGGATTAGAAGAGACTCTAAGCTTGACCGATTGTTTGTCGAACAATTGGCAAAGACTTACGGCCTTAAGTTCTACTACAGCGAAGGCCATTTAGGTCAAAGGGCTAGTGAAGAAGAAGCCAGAAATGCCCGGTATGTCTTTTTAAATGAAATAGTTAAAAAAGAAAAAGCAGACGGTTTAATAACTGCTCACCACCAGGATGACCAAATTGAAACAGTTATCATTAATATTATCCGCGGTACGGGCAGGAAAGGTTTGAGCTCACTTTCTTCAAACAAAACAATTCTTCGGCCACTTCTTGTTTATTCTAAAAAAGACATTACAAACTATGCTTTAAAAAATAATTTAACTTGGCATGAAGATCCCACCAACCAGGACATCAAGTATTTAAGGAATTATATCCGTCGCCAAATTGTTCCAAAATTAAATAAAAAAAGCCGGACTAGACTGCTAGATATTATTAACAAACAGCAAGCCTTAAATGAACAAATCGATAAAGATTTAGCTGAAATATTAGAAGCTAATTTAAGCCACAACCAGCTGCCCAGACTATTTTTAAACAGCCTAGATTATTCACTAGGCAAAGAACTTCTAGCTAGCTGGCTGCGGCAAAATGGCTTAAGCGAGTTTGACCGTATAACCATTGAAAGACTGTCCATGCAGCTTAAAACTATTGGTCCAAAACGTAAAGTGGATGTCTATAATTCCTGGATAATAACTTCTTCAAAAGACAATTTGGCACTCGGGCATCTAGAGCGCTAGGCAAAAAATATATAAGGCGGTATAATAATTCCGTTATGGATAGGAACAGCTTGCAACCGAATAAACAGAAGAACCCTAATAGTCGTTATGGGATGAGAAATGCTGGCTTTATAGCCTTAATAGTTTTACTGCTTTTAGTTGTTTATTCCGCCTTTAATCAGCCAAGCACATTAAAGACAATCCCAATTACGACAGCCATTAAAAATGCCAATGCCGGTGACTACTACAAGTTTCAAGTTAGCGGTAATGAAATACAAATAACTCCCAAAGGGCAATCAAAAGCAACCCTTAAAACCTATGAAGAACCTAATGCTAACTTAAAGACTGAAGGTCTTAATTATTCAAAAGTTACTATTTCTGCCCAGGCTGAAAGCAGTAGCTCTTCAACTTGGCTAGGCATTTTAGAAACCGTTGGCCCCGTAATTGCTATTGGCGTAATTCTGTACATCATGATGAAAAGTGCCCAAGGCCAAGGCAACCAGGCTTTAAGTTTTGGCAAAAGCAGGGCTCGTCTATACGGCAACGAGAAAGACAAGATTAACTTTATAGATATTGCCGGTTCAGATGAAGCAAAACAAGACCTTCAAGAAGTCGTTGAATTTTTGAAGTATCCAAAAAAGTTTGCCAGTGTCGGTGCTCGCATTCCCAAAGGCGTCCTTCTAATTGGTCCTCCCGGTACAGGCAAAACAATGTTAGCTAGAGCTGTAGCCGGTGAAGCTAACGTACCGTTCTTTAGTATTTCCGGATCGGAATTTGTGGAAATGTTTGTTGGTGTCGGTGCCAGCCGTGTTAGAGATCTTTTTGCCAAGGCAAAGAAGAATGCTCCCTGCATAATCTTCATTGATGAGATTGATGCCGTTGGCCGAAGGCGTGGCAGCGGTATGGGCGGCGGCCATGATGAAAGAGAGCAAACATTAAATCAAATACTGGTCGAGATGGACGGTTTTGAACAAGGCCAAAATGTTATTGTTCTGGCGGCTACTAACCGAGCCGACGTTCTTGACCCGGCGCTACTAAGACCAGGCCGATTCGACCGCCGCGTAAATATAGGACTGCCAGACCGTAAAGACCGTGAAGCAATTCTTAAAGTCCATTTTGCTAAAAAGCCATTAAACAAAGATGTCGATCTTGATGCTCTGGCTGCCAAAACTGCCGGCTCATCTGGTGCTGATCTAGCTAACATTGCTAACGAATCAGCCATTATTGCTGCCAGAAATGGGCATTCGCAAATTTTACAAACAGACGTTACTGAAGCCTTTGAGCGTGTCGCTATTGGACCGGAAAGAAAGAGCAAAGTAATGACCGAATTAGACAAGATGACCACTGCCTATCATGAAGCTGGACATGCTCTAGTCGGTCATGTACTGCCGGATAGCGATCCAGTCCACAAGGTAACCATTATTCCTAGAGGCGGTACTGGTGGCGTGACTTGGTTTATTCCGCCGGAAGACAGAATGTTTGTTTCTCTGGTCCAATTTAAAGACATGCTTGCCCGCGGTATGGGCGGCCGTGTGGCTGAAGAAGTAATCTTAGGCCGGGATAAGATAACAACTGGCGCTAGTAATGACCTGCAAAGTGCTGCCGAACTTGCCCGGGATATGGTTGTCAACCAGGGTATGGGTAAGAAACTGCGCGACCAAGTATTTAAACTGGATGACGGCATGATGCTGGACCGATTGGTCCATGAACGGGACTACTCAGATGAAACAGCTAAAGTTATTGATGATGAAGTCGAGAATTTAATTACCGAGGCAGGTAATAGAGCCCGTATAGTTATTAAGGCTAATTTGTCATATCTAGAAAAACTTAAAGACCGGTTACTCGAGAAAGAGACAGTTGATGCGACTGAGGTCAGCGAAGTTCTAAAGGGCGCCAAAATGCCCAGTGCCGCCAGTCTTTACTAAAAAGACATTAAAAACAACTACCAAAGATACCTCTAAACTTTTATACTGTTCAGTAGTTTATGAATAGCCCAAATGAGACTGGCAAAACTATACATCGGGTCAGCATTACTAATGTTGCTGCTCTTCTTATGGCCACAACGCTGACTACCCAGGTGCTTGGTTTTTTAAGAACTAAGCTGGTAAACGCTAACTTTCCAATAGTCGGAGTACATAGTACTGATGCCTACTTTGCTGCCTTTAACGTTCCAGATTTCTTTTACTTCACGCTATCTGCTGGTGCCCTAGGGGTAGCCTTAATACCAGTTCTAGCCGACAGATATGCTAAGGACGGTGTAAAAGATGTATGGGATTTATCTAATTCGCTGCTTAACCTACTGGCAATAGTTATGCTGTTTGTTGGCATAATTATCCTAGTCTTTGCTAAATGGCTGATTCACCATGTCGTGGCTCCAGGTCTTTCTCCAGTTGAAACCAATACTGCTGCTACCATAATGCGCCTACTTGCTTTTAACCCTTTCATATTTACTGTCTCCGGTATTTTATCTTCAGTCCAGCAAACCTTTGGCCGTTTCTTCTTTTACGCTATAGCTCCTCTTTCATACAACCTGTCGATCATTATCTCCATATTTGTCTTTAAGAATAACATTGGTTTAGTTGGCTTAGGTCTTGGTGCCTTAATTGGCGCAGTTCTTCAGTTGCTAATAATTGGTGTTGGCGCACTGAATTCTAGCTTCCATTGGAGCCCCAAGATTATGTGGCACAGTAAAGACTTCCATACTGTCCTTCGGAACTTGCCGCCAAGATCATTAGACCAGGGTATGGACCAAGTGGAAGACATTATTGAAACACATCTAGCCAGTGGTCTAGGTTCAGGTTCGATTACTAACTTCAACAACGCCTATGTTTTAAGTACGGCACCGATTATGCTGCTGGGTACGGCCATATCTACGGCCGTCTTTCCGGGACTAAACCATCGTCTAGCCCAGGGGAGGCCTGATCTATTCCGTAAAGACTTTCTTAAAATAATTAGAATAATGGTTTGGCTGGCGGCGCCGGTCGTTGTTATTGGCTTTTACTGCCGGGGATATCTAGCTCGTCTTATCTATACGAGAGGCAACTCCCAAATTGCTTTAATCTTTGGCTTCATGATTGGCGCTATATTCTTCGGCATTATGTACTCCATTATTTCCCGCTGGTTCTATTCCCATAAGGATACTAAGACGCCTCTCTTTGTATCAGTCTTTACCGTTGGTCTTAACATAATTTTGGCTTACACACTGTCTAGGCGGTCACTTTACGGAGTAGTCGGACTGGCTTTAGCTCAGTCCATTGTAGCGGCCACTGAAGTAGCCATACTGACTGTCATCATGATTAAAAGGGATAGGAAATTGTTTGACCTCGAGTTTATAAGAGGCCTTGTCCGGATAGCTTCAGTTACTGGCTTTACCGTTGTAGCCGGCTTTATTATGATCTCTATTTATCCGCTTGAAATTAAAAATAGAGGCTTTTTTGAGCTAGGCAGCAAAGTAGCTTTAATTGCCTTAGTCACACTTGCTGTTCATATCGGCGTATCTTCATTGTTTGACCTTGACGAAGTTAAACCGGTCCTTAGCCGTCTAAAACGGCTAATACTACGACCTGTTAAATGGCAAGTATGAGATAATACTTCTCCCCATGGAAACTAACTTAATTCGTAACTTTTCAATAATTGCCCATATTGATCATGGCAAATCGACTCTAGCCGATCGTTTAATGGAAATAACTGGCACTGTCGACAAAAGAAACATGAAAGACCAGCTGCTAGATAAGATGGATCTGGAACGGGAAAAAGGCATTACCATTAAACTGGCGCCAGTTCGAATGGAATATAACGGGCATGAGCTGAACCTTATTGATACTCCGGGACATGTTGATTTTAGCTATGAAGTTTCTAGGAGTCTTAATGCCTGCGAGGGAGCAGTCTTAGTGGTTGATGCTACTCAGGGAATACAGGCTCAAACACTTGCCAATGTCTATCTGGCAATAAACGCCGGCCTGGTTATTATCCCAGTCATTAATAAGATAGACCTGCCAGCGGCAGACATACCCAAAACTACTGAGGAAATATTATCTTTGCTTGGCGGGGCTAAAGAAGGCATCTGTTTAATCTCGGCTAAAAGCGGCCAGGGAGTTGAAAGCCTGCTTGAAGAAATAATTAAAAGAGTACCGCCTCCTAAAAATACATCAGCTAATAAAACCCGGGGCTTAATATTTGATTCATACTATGACGATTACCGCGGCGTTATCCTATATATCCGCATATTTGATGGCCGCATAAATAAGGATGACCATATTTTAATGATGGCCACTCAAGCTCACGGACAGGCACTTGAAGTTGGTATCTTAAAACCAGACAATACACCGACGGATAAGTTAACGAGCGGTGAAATAGGCTATATTGTTACTAACCTAAAATCTACCCACGATGCTAAAGTCGGCGACACAGTAACATTAGCTAGTGATCCAGCAGCTGAACCCCTGCCTGGGTACCTCGAAGTAAAACCATTTGTTTACGCTGGTTTCTTCCCAACTTCTAACGAACACTACGAGGAGCTTAAAGAAGCCATAGAAAAACTGTCTCTCAGTGATTCAAGTCTGCAGTTTAGCTATGAAAATTCACCAGTCTTAGGCTTCGGTCTGAGAATCGGTTTCTTAGGCCTTTTACATATGGACATAGTCAGAGAGAGGCTAGAGAGGGAATATAATCTTGAGCTAGTTATTAGCAGTCCATCAACTGACTACATCGTGAAGCTGACAAACGGCACTGTGATTGACATAAAGAGCGCCTCAGAAATGCCTGACGCTTCACTTATTAGTGAAATAAAAGAGCCTTGGATAAAAGGTGAAGTCATTACCCCCAGTGAGTTCATCGGCAGTGTCATTAACCTGATTGTCTCTAAACGCGGCAGAAAGACCAGCATCAGCTATATTGATACCAGGGCCCTAATTGGCTTTGAAGCGCCGCTTGCCAATCTGCTGACAGATTTCTATGATTTGCTAAAAAGTATAACCAGCGGTTTCGCAACGTACAGCTATGACCTTGACGGCTATAGGGCAGAGGATCTGGTTAAATTAGATTACCTGATTGCCAATGAAAAAGTGGGCTCTTTATCTCAGATAGTTCATCGCCACGAGGCTGAATCACTAGCTCGAACGACTGTCAAAAAACTAAAAGACATAATCCCCAGACAAAACTTCAAGGTAGCTATTCAGGCAGCTATTGGCGCCCGTATCATTGCCCGCGAAGACATAAGTGCCTACCGGAAAGATGTGACAGTCGGACTGTACGGCGGCGATGTAACCAGAAAGAAGAAAGTGCTGGATAAACAAAAGAAAGGTAAGAGCAGAATGAAACGCTTTGGTAAAGTAGACATCCCGGCTGAAGCCTTTTCAGTCATGCTCCAGAAAGACTAGTCCTGGCTTATGCTTAAGACTATTTGAACTTTGATTAAAATCTAATTTGCGCCCAAGCACTAGCTCCGTTATACAATAAGATATGGACGATCTTAGGAAAGCAATAGTTAATTATCAACCACCAGAAATTGCCAAAGATGTAGTAAGTAGATCTAAAATTCTATTTTTAGTCGGGCCTACTGGTACTGGTAAAGAAACAATCGTTCATGAGCTTATTAAAACTGGTCGGTATCGGGTAATAGTTTCTCACACCACCAGGCCACCTCGGATTAACCACGGAGTGATAGAAAAAGATGGTATCGATTACCATTTTATAGATAATGGCCAAGCTCTCAAGCTACTTAAGAACCATCAGCTTATTGAAGCCACTATAACCCATGGCTATATGTATGGCACAGCCACGGAAGAAATACAGAAAGCTATCAATGAGTCCAAGATTGCCGTTACCGCTCTTGATATTAAAGGTGTCCGTTCCTATCGTAAATTATCTGATAAAGTCATAGCTGTTTATTTATTGCCACCAAACTTCGAGGCGCTAATAAGCCGGCTCACTGCCCGCTATGGCCGTGCCCATAACCAATCAGACATTAAAACACGTTTAGTTACGGCTCTAGATGAACTAAACGAACTAACTGAGACAGATTATTACTACGTCTTAATAAACGATGACATCGGTGAAACTACTAAGGCCGTCGAAAAAATTGTAGCAGGCAGATATAAACCTAAAACTAACCCAGCAGTTATAGCACTTGCCAACCAACTCATAGAAGGCATTAATAATTATTTAATTAAAGTTAGATAACAAACACGCCCCTAGCACTCTTGACGATAGAGTGCTAATAGATATATAATTAGCCTAATTTAAACTAGGTTAATTATTAATATGACTGATCGTCAGAAGCGAATCTTAAATGCCATAGTTGAGCAATACGCTGAAGTGGCTAGCCCCGTCGGCAGCAGTCTGCTGGCTAAAGCTTTTAAGGTGTCTTCAGCTACTATTAGAGCGGAAATGGCTGAACTGGAACGACTTGGCTTTATTAGCCAGCCCCATACCAGTGCCGGCCGTGTACCAACAGACATGGGATATAGGTTTTATGTTAACAGCCTGCCGGAAAATCATATCGACACTAGCATTGAAAGAAGGGCAGCCAGAGCACTGTCTTCGCGTGTCCAGCATGGCGGTGCACCCGAGAGAATGATTAGAAACGCTGTCGATACTTTAGTCGAGCTAACACATAATCTGGGACTGGCTACTATCGGCAACCAGCTATATATTAGCGGGCTCAGCAATCTCTTTGATCAGCCTGAGTTTTTAGATACGTATCAGGTACAGCAAGTAGCCAGGCTACTGGATAACCTTGAACCATGGCTTAAAGAAGCCGCTCCCAATGAAGCATTAAGTGTCTATATTGGTCAGGAAAATCCGATTGGCCGTTCAGCTGGCTGCACGTTAGTAATAAGCCGATTCCGTGGTCCGTTTAGTGACCGAAGCTACATTGGGACACTTGGTCCAACCAGACAGAGCTACAGAGAAGTAATGAATCTTGTCAGCCAAGCTGGCCAGGAACTGGAAGAATTATTAATTGGCGGGATATAAGTTAATGGCCGATCATCATAAGAAAACACAAACACACAGTCGTCCAGAAATAGAAGAACTTGAGAGACAAGTATTAGAACTAACAGAGGCTCTTCAAAGAGAACGGGCTGATGCTATTAATGTCCGTAGAAGAGCAGAAGAAGACCGTTTTAAAATGGCCAGCTTCTTTAAGGCAACAGTTATTAAAGATCTGCTGCCTTTTATAGATAACTTTGAAAGAGCATTAAATCATACACCAAAAACTGCAGATAAAGCTATGAGAGATTGGCTTGCTGGACTAAACAGAGTTAATAAACTGCTTTATCAAGAGCTAGAATCTCTAGATGTTAAGAAAATAAAGACAATAAATGAGGTCTTTGATCCGCGCTACCATGAAGCAGTCCAAATGGATCCAAATAGTGAAGGTACTAAAGAAGTAATTACTGAAGAATTTATGCCTGGCTATACCCTAGACGGGGAAGTAATCCGTCACGCCATGGTCAAAGTATCAATGAAGTAGATTTAGCTATTGCTAGCAGGGGCTTTATATAGTGGTTCGGTTAATACAACAGCTTGGGCAATGTTGTCGAGTTTCTTACCGGTACTAGGATCTACAAAACTACCATCTGGTTCAAGGACAGCATCATGAATTTCATTTTCCGGTATAGAGTTAGGATCTTCAACCCTATTAATTATTAATTCATCTGATAGGGGAACAGTATCGCTTGCAAAGTCAAATGTATCCGGAGCATAAACTAAATATTCACCACTACTGGTTTTGACAACTAACTGAGAATTAGCTTCGCGGATCCCTAACTGACCGTTATAAGTAAAGTTGGAACTTACTAGACCATCTAGTACTGGAATTTTGTGACCAACAGAGTCTTGTATCCTCTGAACGACTGCCGCTCTAGTATCACCCTTGTTGGATTCAGCAGAGCTATGGGTTCCAGCCTGTAATGCAGCAAGGCCGCCAGCACCTAGAAGTACTCCACCGGCAACCAAGCCAGCTCGGCGTCGAGCCAAATTAGCAGGTTTGTTAAATCTTTTTTCGTGTGATCTATTCATGCATATAATATAGCATATTATGTTAAAACGGTCAAGCTTATTACCCAAGATATATTCACTATATTGTTGTAAAATCTATACTTTAGCACTCTTGACTTATGAGTGCTAATTATTTATTCTGGATATATCTAGCAATCACTTCTTGTGACTGCTAATTCATATAACAGTTAACGTAAATGGAGATCATAAAATGAGTAAGATAATTGGCATCGACCTTGGCACAACCAACTCAGCCATGGCCGTTATGCAATCTGGCAAACCGGAGATTATTGCCAACAGCGAAGGTGCACGAACAACTCCTTCAGTAGTGGCTGTCAATAAGAACGGTGAAAGACTAATCGGTCAGGTTGCCCGCCGTCAGCAGGTAACTAACTCTAAAAACACAATTTATGAAGTAAAAAGACTTATAGGGCGAAACTGGAGTGACCAGGAAGTTCAGCGTGACCTTAAGTTAATGGGCTACGAAATAGTTAAAAGCGGTAACGGCGTAAAAGTTAAGATGGCCGATAAAGAATATAGCCCGGAAGAAATAAGTGCCATGATCCTTGGTAAATTGAAGGCTGATGCTGAAGCTTTCCTAGGCGAACCAGTCAGCGAAGCTGTTATTACTGTGCCCGCCTACTTTGACGACAGCCAAAGACAGGCAACTAAAGATGCCGGGAAAATAGCTGGCCTAGAAGTAAAGAGAATAATCAATGAACCGACTGCCGCAGCCTTAGCCTATGGGCTAGATAAAAATGATAAAAAGGATGAGAAGATAGCCGTATATGACCTAGGCGGCGGTACTTTTGATATATCTATCCTCGAACTAGGTGACGGTGTCTTTGAAGTTAAATCAACTAACGGTGATACCCATCTTGGTGGTGCTGACTTTGACCGTGTTATAGTTAACTACTTTGCCGATGAATTTAAGAAAGAGCAGGGCATTAACATAACAGATGACAAGGCAGCTATGCAGCGCCTTCGTGATGAAGCTGAGAAAGCCAAAATTGAGCTCTCAACCGCCCAGGAAGTAAACGTTAATCTGCCATTTCTAACTGCCGACTCAGATGGTCCAAGGCACTTCGAGCACAAACTAACCAGAGCTAAGCTTGAAAGCCTGGTAGCTGACCTAATAGAAAAGACAGCCGAACCATGCGAGAAAGCACTTAAAGACGCTAAGTTAAAGACCAGCGACATTAACGCTATTGTCCTTGTCGGTGGCATGACCAGAATGCCGGCTGTACAAGAAAAGGTTAAAAAGATCTTTTCTAAAGAACCAATGAAGGGCGTTAACCCTGATGAGGTAGTAGCCATTGGTGCGGCCATCCAGGGCGGTGTCCTGCAAGGTGATGTTAAAGACGTACTGTTGCTTGATGTAACACCATTGTCTCTAGGCATAGAGACTATGGGGGGAGTCATGACCAGGCTGATTGAAAGGAATACCACCATCCCAACTTCTAAGTCCGAAGTATTCTCTACAGCGGCAGATAACCAGCCACAGGTAGAAATACATGTTGCCCAAGGTGAAAGAGAAATGATCGACGGCAATAAGTCTTTGGGTCGCTTTATCCTTGATGGTATCCCGCCTGCTCCAAGAGGTATCCCTCAGATTGAAGTAACCTTCAATATTGATGCGAACGGTATCTTGAATGTTACCGCTAAAGACAAGGGTACTTCTAAAGAACAGAGCATAACTATCTCTGGATCAGGCAACTTAAGTAAAGATGATGTTGAAAAGATGGCTAAAGAAGCTGAAGCTCATGCCGATGAAGACAAGAAGCGAAAAGACCAGGTTGAAGCTAAAAACCTGCTAGATAGTGCTGTCTACCAGGCGGAGAAGCTCTCTCGTGACAATAAAGACAAATTATCTGATGAAGACAAGAAAACACTAGAAGAGGCCGTAGAAACCGCTAAAAAAGTGGTTAGCAATGAAAAAGCTTCTAAAGAAGATCTAGAAAAAGCAGCCCAGGAGTTAAACGATAAGATCATGCCTATTGGCGCTAAGATGTACGAAAATGCGTCAAAAGAAGCTAGTTCAGAAAAAACTGAGACTAAAGACGATTCCATCGAGGGCGAAGTAGTCGACGAAGAAAAGACCGACAAATAAAAAGACCATTCTTGGTAATATTAATGTTAGTTAAAGGGTAAAATGCCCCATAAGTTAAAATATGGCTACAAAACGAGACTACTATGAAACCTTAGGTATAAGCAAAGATGCTTCTGCTGATGAGGTAAAAAAAGCCTTCAGAAGAGCGGCCATTGAACACCACCCTGACCGTGGCGGTGATGAAACTAAGTTTAAAGAAATAAACGAAGCATATGAAGTTCTTGGTGATCCTGAAAAGAGAAAGAGATATGACCAGTTTGGCCATGCTGGTGTAGGCGGCAATGGTCCTAGTGGCTTTGAAGGCTTCGGCGGCTTTGGCGGGCAGGGTCAAAACATTAACTTTGATTTTGGTGATCTTGGTCTTGGCGACATATTCAGCACTTTTTTTGGCAATGGACAGACCGGTTCCAAAAGACAAAATAGGGGCAGAGACATCGAAGCCAGGGTCGAGATATCTTTTGAAGATGCTGTCTTTGGAACTGAAGTACCCCTTAATTTAACAGTTGAAGATACCTGCAGCCACTGTAAGGGGACAACGGCCGAGCCAGGCTATGAACTTAAGACTTGTCCAACCTGTAACGGTAAAGGACAGGTTGTAAGTGTCACTAGAACTATATTTGGCAATATCCAGCAGGCCACTATCTGTCAGACATGTAAAGGCAGGGGTAAGATACCCGAGAAGTTATGTACCGTCTGTCACGGCAAAGGTACGGTCGCGTCAAGACGGCAAATAAATCTTAAAATACCGGCTGGCATAGATGATGGATCGACTATCCGTTTAAGAGAACACGGTGAAGCCATCGCAAACGGCCCTAAAGGCGATCTATACGTTAATGTCAGGGTTAAAGCTCATAAGAAATTCACCCGTGAAGGGGAGCTTATCTTGAGCGAAGAACATATTGGCATGGTTGATGCTGCCATAGGCTGTGAAGTAGATATTGATACAGTCGACGGTAAGGTATTAATGAAAGTACCCCCCGGTACCCAGTCCGGTACAGACTTTAAGCTTTCCGGTCACGGCGTACCTCATATAAAGGGTGGCAGCCGCGGTGCCCATATAGTCACTATAATAGTCGATACGCCGTCTAAACTATCAAAAGAACAGGTTAGACTGTTAGAGCAATTTAAGCAGTCTCCGGCTGACGGTAAATTCCATCTTTTTAATTAGATCTTGCTATTAACACCTGTCAGTTAGATAATTTACTTTAGATGCCTAAACTTAAGCAGGATAATAGCGGCTTTATACCTCTTCTCATAACCATAATACTAATTGTTGCTCTCTTAATCTGGCTAATATATACCCGCATCCTACATGCTAAATAACCTTGCCAAGAATATAGAAATATGCTACAATATGCCCCCTAAATGATTAAAGAACCCCAGATTATAGGCAGTGTCGTAAAAATCAGCATACCAGCTGGTGATATTTATGATTTACCAGCAAAGATAGATACCGGTGCTGACGGATCTTCTATTTGGGCAACCAATATCAAGGAGAAAGGCAGTGAGCTTGAGTATTGTTTACTCGGGCCTTCCTCAGACAAATATACCGGTAAAGTATTAAAGAGCACAGATTATGAAAGAGTTAAAATTAAGAACTCATTTGGAGACACTGAACAACGGTACAGAGTAAAAATATCCGTCTTGATTGAAGGCCGAAAAGTAAGTGCAAAGTTTTCGCTTGCTAATCGTAAATTAAAGTCGTATCCTGCGCTAGTTGGACGAAGACTACTGAATAAAAGATTTGTTATCGATATTTCCAAGATCCCATAAGCTTTAAGATTAACCAGTAGGAGTTAGTTATGAATATAGCAATTTTATCTAAAGGTCCTGGCAACTATTCCACTAAAAGATTAGTGGAAGAGGCTAGGAAACGTGGTCACAGCGTCAGCGTAATTAATTATGCCAAGTGTTATGTAACCCTAGAAAGTGGCCGTCCGGTTGTTAATTATAAAGGCGAAGAACTAACTAATTTTGACGTAATAATACCTAGAATTGCCTCCAGCCTTACTAAATACGGTGCTTCTATTGTCCGTCAATTTGAAATGCAAAACGTCTTTACGACTACCAGCTCGATCTCTATTGTCCGTTCAAGAGACAAGTTAAGATCACTCCAGATTTTGTCTAAAGCCGCTGTCGGTATTCCAAAAACAGTCTTTGCCCGCGAAACCGCTGACTTTGAAGATGTCCTTGATCAAGTTGGTGGCCCGCCAGTAGTTATTAAAATTGCCCGCGGTACACACGGCAACGGAGTAGTCTTAGCCGAAACCCGAAAAGCTGGACTGGCTGTAATGCAGGCTTTCAATGTTGAAGGTGTTAGCTTTTTAGTCCAAGAATATATAAGTGAAAGTGCCGGTGAAGATATCAGGGCCTTTATTGTTAACGGCAAGGTAATTGCCAGCATGTTAAGGCAAAGTCTAGACGGCGACTTTAGATCAAACCTGCACCAAGGCGGTAATGGCATCCCTGTTAAATTATCCGAAGACGAAAGAAGAATGGCGCTCCGAGCTGCTAAAGCCATGGGTCTGGCTATATGCGGTGTAGACATGATGAGGTCACATCAAGGCCCATTAATTCTTGAAGTAAACTGCAGTCCCGGCTTTGGCATAGAGAAAGTCACCGGACGGGATGTCGCCAGTTCAATAATTGATTACATCGAACAAAACGCCAAAGCCAGACACAAAAAAGACAAAATTGGTGCATAAAGCCTAACTCTCGGTTATTATTAAGCTTAAGCATGGCTGATATATGGCTAATAGTTATCTTTGTCATACCAATCCTACTAACAATTTTACTTAGGGTTAATGGGGCATTTGTCTTCTTAGGTATTTGCATGGGCTATGTAGTTAGCCAGTTTGATAGCACCAACAAACTAGTTACCAAACTAGCCAGCTCAAAAACCCTGGAACACTTCTATGGCTCTAATAATGCTAGATTAATCCTGCTCCTGCTGCCGGCTGTTCTAATACTTCTTTTAAACATTAAGACAGTATCGGCTCATAAACATATTAATCTGGCCCCAGCTATAGCCAGCGGGCTGCTAATGGCCCTAACAGTTGTGCCGTTACTGCCAACAAATACAGCCGTCAATATCATGGCTGGCGGTTTATGGCAGGACTTGACTAAATATCAGGGAGCAGTGGTAGCTATAAGTGCTCTTGTTGCCTTAATCTTTTTAGTTATGCAGCGCTCTAAATTTAGTCCTTTAACTAAACACCACAAACATGCTAAGTCTAAAGAGTAAATTACTAACTTGACTTTTATCTTATAGACCAATAATGTTAATCTGTATTTTTAAGGGCCCATAGCTCAGCCGGTTAGAGCACCTGCCTTTTAAGCAGGGTGTCGTGGGTTCGAGTCCCACTGGGCCCTCCAAGTATATTCAACAGATACAATTTAGTTCGTACCTAAGCCTCTCCAACTTGAGAAACATTTTTATATCTGTTACAAAGTTCTAATCTCACTAGGTGTTAGATACCAACTAACACTGTGTACCTCCAATGTAACCACCTAAATATATCTCAATAGGAGCACAAATAGACCCGTTGCGACTACAACCTCAGTAATTACTCCCCATGGTCTTTCAAATTGAATCTTACCGTGGAATTTGAGGTTTAGGTAAGCCAATAGTCCTTTCATCTCCTTTTTCTTGCGTTCGTAGAAGTAGTAGTTAAAAACCAAAAAGCCGTCAGGTATCACGGCTACTAACCCAGCTATTAATGCAAAATACTGATGCTTGTGCATGATAAATATAAGTAGAGCTATAAATGTAATAGTTGTTAGTAGTACTACTGGGTACGTAAGTTTGTGTTTCTTTTGTTCAATAATTGAGCTAGTAAAGTCATGCCCACCTGGGTAGCCATAGTGCGGTATGGCATCCATAGCAAAGTGAGAGCTATAAGCAAGGACTATTGCAAGCTCAGGCTGAGAGACGGTAAGACCAATCAAAGTACCTGCTAGAAGATGATTGGTTATGGTCATACATAAAGCTTAGCACCATGACTATTTAGACTGATAGATATTGGAATTACTGTGGACTAAAAAGACGCTATGAATACTGTTGGGTTTTCCTGAAGTTTGGTTGCAATAGTTTTGCAGTAAGCCCTCCATGATCCCTATAGATAATTTGACATGTAATACCGTCAGGAGTACAATAATAAGTATTAGGAGAAGTACCATGAATGTTACGACTATTTCAAAGTTTCGAAAAAACACAAAGAATTATTTTAACCAAGTCATTGATGACAAAGACGTTCTTCTCATTACCCGCAACGATGGTCAGACAATTGTAGTTATGACTTTGGATGAGTATAACTCTAAAGTTGAGACCGAATATCTAAATAGTAGTCCTGCTAACAGAGAGTATCTGCTTAACTCACTAGCTTCACTGCAGGCTGGTCGTCTAGAAAAGCACGAACTTGTAGAAAATTAGCATGGCTCAGCGTGATCTTACGTTTACACCAGAAGGTTGGGGAGATTATCAATATTGGCTTAGGCAAGATAAAAAGACTACCAAAAAGATAAACCAACTTATAAATGATACCTGTAGAGAACCATTTGAGGGCTTAGGAAAACCAGAACCGCTAAAGGAAAACTTTGCTGGATTATGGTCTAGACGTATAGATGATAAAAACAGACTTGTATACGCAATCACAGAAAAAGAGATTCGTGTTGTAAACTGTAGATTCCATTATTAGTTTAGAAACTAATAATGGTAGCGTGCTGTGTACGAATTTGGATTATAACAGCGTTACATACGTCCCTCCAGCGTTTATGCTTAAAAGAACTCGTTAATCTTTATATTTCCAATTCTGCCAATATAGTTTCTATAGAGTTTACGTGTTTAATGTTTGGATATTTATAGAAAAGAGTAAAATCTTTCATTTCTCCAACTAAATAAATATGAGTTAGACCTGCCCCTATAGCAATTCCTAGTTCAATATGCGCGCCAGTGCTTTTTCTTTCTCCTAAAAGCAGGACAAATACATCAGCTTCTTTGATAGACACAGCGTCCTCTATAGCATAATCCAACGAAAGCTGATCGGCATTTGGAGCATGGGCGATTTCTAAATGCGTAGTCCAATCTCCAGTTATTGTATGCCCAGCGTGTTTAATAAGCTTCTGAGCATGTTTGGTTTCATGTTTTAGTTCATAACTCGATGCGACATAAAATTTCATATTTGGATGATACCATAGTTATTAGATCGAATTTTGGTTGCAACAGCATTACATACGGCCCTCCACGGACCATAAATCATATCACCCTCTTAGCTTTTGGTAAGTAAATATCTATTTAATATACAAGCAAGATTTATCGAACTTTTTCGCATGTATCCCTTGAATTGGCAACTTCTATTTACCTCGAGTAAATAAAAACTATTGCCTACCTTGGCAATATCTAGTCCCATAAGGTTATAAGTCGTGGCTTTATAGGTGGCATCGCAAATTTTAACTAACTCTGGATGTAGTTTATTTTCTATGCCAATTACCTTAACTCTTTGGTCCTGAGTCTTACTTGTTTTAATGGCGATTGGTTTGACGATATTGTCTCCGACCATAAAAACTCTGTACTCCATTTCTATGTGCAGTAGCTGCTGGCTAATATAGTCATCTGGCTTAGCGTCTTCAGGGAAGTCATTCTTTGTAAAAATTATGCCTTTTGAACGGCTAGATATTCTTTTTTTAATAAAGTAAGAATTGTTATCGGGTAGGTCTAAAGAGCGTAATAGCTTAGTTTGGGGCATATATTCTGATAGCTGTTTATACTGTACCCATTTATCTTCAAAGAGTAGGCCATTATAAGACGAGAGGTTATCTACAAAATAGGCAGAATTAAAGCGCTCTCCGACAATTTTTATTGCCTGCTGAATACGCTCGTAACCAATAGGCCCATTATTATACGGGTCTCTAAAATATACATAGTTATATTCATCTCTTAAGTCCTTGATCCCAGAACTTAAAACCTCATCATAGGTAATGAAGCTAGGAGTTATAAGAGTGGCTGCACTTTTCTCTTCAAATAAGTCTAAGGAAAGATCGGCAGGAGTACTTACAATCAACATCCTAGGTCTATTCAACATGGCTTTATATTACAATATTATTTACTGTTCCCTTGATTATAGTTACAACAACGTCACATACGGCCCGCCACAACCATAATCACTACGATCTCCTTAAATGTCTTTTTGTTATTATTGAGGTATGAATGATTGTGTATTTTGTAAGATTGCCAGTCATGAGATTAATGATACTGCGATTTTTTACGAAGACAATAACGTTCTAGTAATGCTTGATGCTGATTGGGCAGTCAAAGGTCACTCTTTGATTATATGGAAGCAGCACAAACTCAATGCTAGTGATTTATCTCAAGAAGAATTCTTAGAGTTTGCGAGAATTTATCATAGGGCCGAACAAGTGCTTTTAAAAGTTACAGGCAAAGATCGTGCGCTGGTCTTAAAAACGGGTGGACTTATCAGTCACTTTCACTTTCATATTTATCCAGTTGATAGTGCCACCGAATGGCAATCAATCAAGGATATTTTTGATAAAAAAGTTAAGTATCAAACCGGCCCACAAGAGGCTAGTGACTTTATACAATCATTGCGACAAGCAATGCGAGCCTGAATTTCAGTTACAATAGCATCACATACGACCCTCCAAAGACTAGTCCTAGTTTAAACGCCACAACCAAAGAGCCAACAAACGATTCTTTTTGTTATTATTAATATATGCCGGACAAACATCCATTGTCTCAAAAAGAATTTTGGGAAATATATAAAAAAGTTCCTCGGTTAACTGTTGAAATAATTGTCAAAACTAACGAAGGCATATTCCTTACAATGAGGAATATTGAACCATGTAAAGGACTGTGGCATTTACCGGGAGGCACAGTACGCTTTGGTGAAAGGCTTACTGAGGCTGTGGCTAGAATTGCAAAACGAGAACTAAACATTGAGGTTAATGACACAAAGTTACTTGGCTATATTGAATATCCAAGCCACTACACGAAAGGTCTAGATAGCCCGGTAGGTATAGCATTTGAAGTTATAAATTATAAAGGGCAGTTAAAGCCTAATTCAGAGGCTAAAGATTATGGCTGGTTCAGTAAACTACCTTCACCAATGCATCAAGAGCAAAAAGATTTTCTGAAGTCATACCTTTAATTCTGGTTGTAACATCATCATGTATAGTCCTCAATACCGAATGGCTCCACTTTTTGTTATTATTGAAAAATGAATGAATCTGCGAGGCCAAAAGTAGGTATAGGCATTTTTCTTATCAAAGATAACCATTTGTTACTGGGTAAACGTAAGGGTTCCCATGGTGAGGATGAATATGATTTGCCTGGCGGACATCTGGAGTTATACGAAACATTTGAGGAGTGTGTTTTAAGAGAGCTATCAGAAGAAGCCGGCTCTGCTATAAAAGTAAAAAGACCTAAGTTTTTATGCGTCACGAACTTACGCAAGTATTATCCTAAACACTATGTAGATATCGGCATGTTAGCTGAATGGATCAGTGGTGAAGCTAAGGTCACGGAACCGGATAAAAGAGAGGCTTGGCAGTGGTACAGCCTAGATAAACTGCCTTCTCCTTTGTTTGGCTGCACCGAAAATTACATTAAATCATATAAAACAGGCAAGGCTTATTTCGAGTAGTAAGTGTATAGCTCAAACAGCCCTTCACATATCTGTTGACTAATAATCGATTTATGCTAATATATACTTTATGTCCCCCAAGAAAAAATTAGAGGTTGAAGTACCTGCTAATCATGATCAATATATTGATGATGTGTTTTCTTCACCAGACTTTGTTGAAGGAGTTCTAAGTTACTTATATGAAATAGTTGAAGAAAACAGGAGACTACGTTACGAAAATTCTCACGATGACCTGACTGGTTTATTTAACAAAAGAGCATGGAAAGATATAGTTGAAGACCGAATAGAGGGAGGAAAGCCCTTTGGTGTGATATTTGTGGATTTGAATGCGTTTAAAGCCATCAACGATACATTCGGCCATCAAAAAGGCGATGAAGTACTTCGAAACTTTAGTAAACACATAGCATCAAAATTTAGTCGTCAAGAAGATGCAATTAGCCATGAAAGACTCATTGGAAAACAGGATGAAGATAAAATACCACTAGGTCGCATAGGCGGAGATGAGTTCGGTATAATAGTTGATCTTGGCCGTGTTAAGGATGATGGTACGACACTTGAGGAACGAATGAAAAGGGAAGATGATTACACCAAAGAAGCTGTGAACGAGTTCGTTGCCCAACAACCCGAGGAAGTACGCGCACTACATTTCGGCGTCTCACTAGGTAGTGCAATCTGGTACCCCGATAATCCGGTATCGTCCATTGAGCTAATCCACCAAGCCGACCAAGCCATGTACATTGCAAAAACTGCTAATAATGAGCTAGCTCGATAGATTCATTTTTGTTTTGCAGTCCTAAACACAGCTGCGGTGAGCCATTTATTTACAAAGCGTCTTTTTTAAGGAAGAGATACCAGGCTATTATCCAGCCAAAGGCTAAATAGCCTAAGAATACTAACATCGCACCAAAAGGAGTAATCGGGCTGGTAGTACCATTCATGTCAACACCAAGCATAGTGTGAAGCGCACTAAAAGGTAGATAGACAATATTATTTTTCAGCCAAATACCAAGCAAACCTTCAACGGTATCCGGTACTACAAACAAGGTAATAAGGGCGCCAATCTGGTTTCTAATTAAAGCGGCAATAACCAGTCCAGCCATGGCATAACCCCAACCGTAAACTAACCCCTTCCAAGTTATAGAAAGGTAATAGTAGTGCTGTGGGATAAGTTTTAAGTGGTTCGCATGAATACCCCAGTTAGCTAGAAGCGGAGACAATAAGCCAACGACGGCCGTAGCTATTACGGCAACAATACTAATAACAATAATTTTCGAAGCCAGGACTTTAGAACGGTTATTACTTAAAGTTAGCGAATAAGAAATGGTGTTATACCTAAACTCGTGGGTAAATAGCAGTAAGGCTATTAAAGCTGGGAATATAGCCAGGAAGGTAATAGATTGCTGGGTAATTCTATATAGCCTGGTTGGGTCAAGCAAATCAAGTTTATCTGTGTGCCATCCGCCAACATAAAAACCAAAGAAGATCAAAAGAGCTAACATTAAACCGAAAATGATATAAGTAGACCTGACGCTAAAGACTTTTTTAAACTCTGCTTTTAGTTCATTTAACATCTTTGTCTCCCTTAGTGGCGAACTCTTCACTGCCGGCTGTCACTTCCAGAAAAGCTTTTTCGAGCGAAGCACTTTTAGTTGATAGTTCAAGAATGGGTAGTTTATTATCAAAGGCTAACTTACCAACTTTATCGGTCTTTACCCCCATTACTTCCAGTCCGTTATCAGATTTAGTGAACTTTATGTCTTTAGCTTCTAAGACTTTTGCCAGCTTATCCTTGTCACTAACTCTCACGTAAACAGTTGTTGAAACATTGCTAACAATAAAGTCCTTCATCGGCATGTCAGCCAGCAGCTTGCCTTTGCCTATAACCACTACATTATCAGCTAGCTGGGACATTTCACTTAGTAAATGCGATGAAACAAAGACGCCATGATCCTTATCGGTGTAAGACTTTAGAAACTCTCTAAGCCAGACAATTCCCTCAGGATCAAGCCCATTACCCGGTTCATCTAAAAGCAGATATAACGGATTAGCGAGTAGTGCCGCAGCCAGCCCTAGCCTTTGTCCCATGCCAAGAGAAAACTTACCTGGAGTATGTTTAGCCTCAGACTTAAGTCCGACAATATCTAAAACTTCATCAACTCGCTTTAAAGGAATATTCCCAGCAGTTGCTAATACTTTAAGGTGATTTCTGGCCGTTCTGGTTGGATGAAAGGCCTTAGCTTCTAATAAAACACCAACTATTTGAGAGGGCTGATCATAAGAGTGAAGCAGTTTGCCGTCATATAAAGTTATGCCGCTACCATTAGCTAGTCCCAGCATTAGTTTCATGGTTGTCGATTTGCCAGCGCCGTTAGGACCTAAAAAGCCAGTTACTTTACCAGTGTCAACCTGAAAGGAAATATCATCAACAGCCAGTTTCTTGTCAAACTTTTTACTTAAGTGTTCTACTTTTATCATCTAAATAACTATAGCTTAACTTTAGCTTTTGGTCTAAAAATAATCTCCTAAATCTCAACTGTCTGTAATTTCTTCGAGCGGCTTAAGAGCACGATACCCAATCCGGCAATAACTGCTGAAATGACCGCGAAGAAAAGATGAATAGCACCAAGATTCACCATATCGCCAAATAGATAGATACCTAGAGCAATACTAATAACCGGTTCAATAATCTCCATCGTTGGCTGGGATACGGCTACCGGTCCAGCACCATAGGCATTCTGAGCCATAATAACCGATACCAAACCAACACATAAAAGAGCCCACAATTGCCAGTTAGTAAAAACGTAAACTAAACCATGGCTTAATTCACCGGTAACAATTTTGGTAAAACTAGCTACCAAAGCAAAACTAAAACCGGCCGCTACTCCAGCCGCCAGTGCCCTATAGCTGCTCTTCCTGATCCGTCTAACGACATACACGCCAATGAGAATAATGATGGCAATAATTATTACCGACAGTGTAAGCCTGGGCAGCTGATATGGTTTTTTGCCGGAAACTGGATTAGCGCTAGCCAGCATCCCAGAAAGACCAACACATATCATAATAATTGCCGCCCATTCACGTTTGCCTACACTAACATGTTTAGAAAAGTGAAGAATCAGCATCATAAAGACCAGATCAATCGTAAGCAGCGGTTCAACCACAAGCAGCGAGCCTTTTCTAAGAGCGGCAGCCTGGAAGAAGAAACCAATAACCTGAAGGCCGGCACCGCCAATCCACTTGGGATTTTTACTTAATTTCTTAATAAAATCTGACCTAAATAACTCATGGGATTCAGGCGAGCCAGTTTGGTAGCGCTGTATCACGGCAGACTCAGCATTTATAAATGCTGCCATGATGGCAAAGAAGATAATCAGCGCAACTATCATATAGTCCCTCGACATATACTATATGTTTAAGTGCCGCTTAGTAAACAAATCTGTATGGGGCAAATTAAATCTAGACTTGAGTTACACTCGCCTTAGATATTGCCAGCAAGGTATAATTAAATAATATAAGGGCTTAAAGGAGCAAACCTTGAGCGGTCACTCAAAGTGGTCAACAATTAAACGTGCAAAAGGCGCTAAAGATGCCGCCCGGGGTGCTACATTTACCAAACTAGGTAACGCTATTGCCATTGCTGCCAGAAACGGCACTGATCCGGAAACTAACTTCGCTTTACGACTGGCAATAGATAAAGCAAGGTCGGCCAATATGCCGATGGCTAATATTGAGAGATCTATCGACCGAGTTCGCGATAAGTCAGCCAGCCAGCTTGAAGAAGTAACCTATGAAGGTTATGGTCCTGGCGGCGTGGCCATTCTAATTGAAGCAGCCACAGACAATTTAAACCGAACTTATCCGGAAGTTAGATTAGCCTTTACTAAACATGGCGGCAGTATGGCTGAACGAGGTGCTGTAGCTTTCCATTTTGAAAGAAAAGGTCTAATTCGGGTAAAAGGTGCTGGGGAAGAAATTGAACTTAAGGCCATTGAAGCTGGTGCTAGCGATGTAGTAAGCGAAAATGATGAAACGGTAATTTATTGTCCGCCAAGCGACTTATCTAAAGTTAGAGACAATCTAAAAAACGCTAACTTAACTATTACTGAAGCTGAACTTACCTACTTGCCAATTAATACGGTTGAGATAAGAGATAAAGATACGGCCGGTAAAATAATGAGGCTAATGGAAGCTCTTGAAGATCTTGATGATGTTACCAATACTTTTGTTAATTTCGATATAGACGAACAACTGTTAGGCTAAAATCATGCGAATAATTGGCATTGACCCAGGCACAGGCATTCTTGGCTTTGGTGTCATTGACTACCAAAAAGGCAAACTAATATTAGTTGACGCTGGTGTCATTAGAACACCTGTTAAAGAAGACGATGCTACTCGACTTGAAACAATATATTTAGAGCTGAGTAAAATTATTAAAGAAACAAAACCAACTGTTATGTCGGTTGAAAAGTTGTTCTTTGCTCAAAATGTTACTACGGCTATGACTGTATCGCAAGCTAGGGGTGTGGTCCTGCTATGCGGCCGGCAAGCCGGGCTTGATATTTTTGAATACACCCCGCTTCAAATAAAGCAGTCGCTTACAGGTTATGGCCGGGCAGATAAAAAGCAGATCCAGGAAATGGTTAAAATTACCCTAGAACTAAAAGAAGTGCCAAAGCCCGATGACTGTGCTGATGCCTTAGCAGCGGCCGTTACCCATACTATGGTTAACCGATTCTAAGTTATAATTAGTCCATGATTGCAAGTTTAGCTGGAGAGATCACGGATAAGTCACTTAACTCGGCAGTACTCGAAGTTAATGGCGTTGGCTATGAGCTATTTATCTCTGCCCAGGAATTCGAAGAACTTAAAGTCGGTGATAAATATAAGCTTTTTGTCCATGAAAGTATAAGGGAGGATGCATTTGACCTATACGGCTTTATTGATGAACAATCTAAAAAGCTGTTTGAGCTCTTAATTAGCGTAAAAAACATTGGACCTAAAGCAGCCCTGGCTATTTTAAGTATTGGTCCAGCCGCTAAAATTAAATCCGCTATTGCCGCGGGCGACATCAACCTTTTAATGTCCGCTAAGGGTGTCGGTAAAAAAGCAGCTGAGCAAGTTATTGTTGAACTTAGAGATAAAGTTGGCTTAGTGGCAACATCGGATGCCGAAGATTTAGTCTTACGCGGCGCGATCGATCAATCGGATGAAGCCATGCAGGCTTTAATTAGCCTTGGCTACACTGAGCAGGAAGCATTTAGTTTCTTAAAATCAATTGACCCTGGTTTACCTGTCGATGAACGATTAAACCTGGCACTAAAAGGTGCCAATAAGTGACTTAAAGTAATCTTAGTGACATAATTTATAATATGATTGACAGAATAACAAACACTGTTAGTGATGAAGATGACAAGGTTTTAGAAGATACCTTAAGACCTAGAGATTTTGCCAGCTATATCGGACAGGCGCGTCTAAAACAGAACCTTAAACTCGCCATTGATGCTGCCACTAAAAGAAATGAACCGCTAGATCATGTTCTTCTTTATGGGCCACCGGGACTGGGTAAAACCACTATGGCCAATGTTATTGCTAACGAAATGAATACCCCGATAAGAGTTACGTCCGGGCCGGCCATAGAAAGAGCCGGAGACCTCGCTAGTCTTTTAACTAATTTAAACGACCAGGACATCCTTTTTATTGACGAAATACACCGGCTTAACCGTTCAGTTGCTGAAGTACTTTATCCAGCCATGGAAGACTATAAATTAGACATTATGGTCGGCAAAGGCCCAAGTGCCCGCTCCCTAAGGCTTGATCTGCCCAAGTTCACAATCATTGGCGCCACCACCAGAGTCGGTTCGCTGGCATCACCGCTTAGAGACCGTTTCGGCATTATTCATCGTCTGGATTTCTATACGCCAGAAGAAATAGAGGCCATCATTAAACGGGCAGCTAGGATTCTTAATGTAAAAATAGACAAATCAGCGCCTAAGATCTTAGCCAGCCGGGCCAGACTGACACCAAGAGTTGCCAACCGTCTGCTAAAAAGAGTCAGGGATTACGCTGATGTGAATGGTGACGGTATTATTGACACAGATATCGCTACTCAAGCACTTGATCTTCTTCAGATTGATAATATTGGACTTGACCCGGTCGACAGAGACCTGCTTAACGCTATCATTGACCACTATAACGGCGGCCCGGTAGGGGTTGAAACCTTGGCTGCTATAACCTCTGAAGAAAGAACAACCATTGAAGACTTTATCGAGCCTTATCTAATGCAAATTGGCCTTTTAGAGCGAACACCAAGAGGCCGGAAAGTAACTCCTAGAGCAGTTAAGCACTTAAAGGGAATAGAACAGTTAAAGCTAACTTAATCTAAGTTCTTTTTAACGTAAGTTGACTGGCCATTAACACTACCCTGATAGGTAGCCGTCAGGGTATATTTAGCACAGTTAGTATCAACCGACTCGCAAGAATTGCCGTTACTATCCGTCACCTGATAGGAGTAGACTTTAGGCGCCGGTGCCGAGGACAGGGTAACATCAGCCGTATTCTGGTTAGTGGCTGAAGGATCAATCAAATCCGCGGGATTAAGATCAGGCATATTTTTATCCCGCCAAGTTACATTGTTTATATCTTTTAGTGATGGGTAATAACCATTCTGGCTATAGAAAGCTTCAAGCTGCGTCTGGATAGCGACAATGTCCGTTTGTCTCTTAGAATTATGTTCTTTAACCTGTATCCCGCTGTATGTTGAGATAACAATGGCGGCTAAAATGCCAATAACGACAATAACGATCAGAAGTTCAATAACCGTAAAACCACCATCTTTATTACGTAAGGATATCATTTGATCTTTCTCTTTAACTCATCTTTTAATATATTTTATTACCATAAGTACAATATAAGCAAGCAGGTAGCCTTAAAATATAAGATCTAAACATTAAATCTGGCTTAAGAAGTTGCAGCTTGGCAATATGTCCAATTGTTAAATCTGAAAAAGCATAAGCAGTTTATTTATGGCAGCAAGTTCAGTTATAGTACAAGTATCTTTTTGATGGAGGTGTTATGAGTGACAGTAAAGTACGTGAAGATAAAACTAGAGCTCTTGGACTGGCTCTAGATCAAATTGAAAAACAATTTGGCAAAGGCTCGATTATGAAACTAGGTGAGTCACCTCATGCGGTAGTAGAAACAATTCCGACTGGATCACTGTCTCTAGATTTAGCCTTAGGCGGCGGATTGCCAAGAGGCCGAGTCGTTGAAATATATGGTCCTGAGAGTTCCGGTAAAACAACTCTTGCCCTACATGTTATCGCCCAGGCTCAAAGAATGGGCGGCAATGCCGCTTTTATAGATGCCGAACATGCCCTTGACCCATCCTATGCTAAAAGAATCGGTGTGGATATCGACAACCTCTTGCTAAGCCAGCCGGACAACGGTGAGCAGGCTCTTGAAATAGCCGAAACCTTAGTCAGATCAAACGCTGTTGATATAGTTGTCATTGACTCTGTTGCCGCTCTTGTTCCAAAAGCTGAAATTGAAGGTGATATGGGCGATTCTCTGCCGGGACTGCAGGCCAGACTAATGAGCCAGGCCCTTAGAAAACTGACCGGTGTAATAAGCCGCTCTAATACAACTGTTATTTTCATTAACCAAATACGAATGAAGATTGGCATTATGTTCGGCAACCCGGAAACAACTGCCGGCGGTAATGCCCTAAAATTCTACGCTTCAGTCCGGATGGATATCAGGCGTATTGGCCAAATTAAGCAGGGCGATAAAGTTATTGGCAACCGTACTAAAGTCAAGGTTGTTAAAAACAAGATAGCGCCGCCTTTTAAAGAAGCCGAGTTTGACATCATGTATAACGAAGGCATATCCAAATCGGGTGACATCCTAGACTTGGCTGCAAATCGAGATATAGTTGAAAAATCTGGTGCCTGGTATGCATATAAGGGCGAAAAGATTGGCCAGGGACGGGAAGCAACCAAGAGCTATCTGGATGCCCATCCTAAAGTCATGGAAGAACTAGCTAAAGCTGTTATCCTCGAAGCCTCTAAAGAAGAGTAATGCGAATAACCAGGATTGCTAAGGTTGGTAAGGAAGACAAGTTTGCTATCTTTTTAGATGGCACGTTAAAGCTCTTTTTATCCGGCCAATCTATTCTTAAACTTGGACTTAATGTTGGCCAGGAGATAGAGGGCGAGAGAGTTCAGGAAATAAAAAACCTATCTAGTGACGATGAATTCTATTTAAAAGCTCTTAAATACTTAAGTGTTCGCCTAAGAAGCGAAGATGAGCTAAGGCAGTATCTGAAACGAAAACAGGCAAGCATAAGCCAGCAAAAAGCAGTTATATTAAGGCTCAAAACAATGAACCTTATTGACGACGAAAGATTTGTTGAAGCCTTTATTCACGACAAGCTACTGCTCTCGCCTGCTTCAAAAAGAAAAATAGCCTACGAGCTTAAAAAAAAGCATATAGCTGAAGATATAATCAGCAGGAGTTTAAATAACGACCAAATATCTGATGAAGACAACCTAAAAAAACTAATTGCCATAAAAAGACGGCAGCCCAAATACCAGGATGATTTAAAACTAATGCAGTACCTGGTTAGAAACGGCTTTAACTACGGTGACGTTAAAAAGGCTATAAGTTATCCGGCTGACGAATACTAGATAATACTGGCCTTAGCCTGGACCGGAACAGCTTCAAGGTTATCATTAATAATTATTCTTTTGGGCGTAATCTCGTTTATCTGACTGCGATCAATTATTAAACTGCCGCCGCTAAAATTCTTGTACAGGGGCTGGGCCACATAAATCTTTTGGATATACATGGTCTCAATCTCACCAGCGTAGTCGTGTACCTTACCGATTTTTTCTCCGGAGAGAGATTCAACCTGCTTACCCATTGGGTCGTAGTTAATAGTAAGCACTTCTTTTAACCTGACCAGATCTTCCGGCTGGCATAGGACATCATGATCGTTAACAATATAGCCGGCGGGCAGAGTTTCTCTAATATCTTGGACAAGCAGAATGAGCTGGTTTTTAGAATATCTATCCTGGCAATAGAAGCCTTCAATCTTAAGATTGTTAGGGTTAATTATTGGTCTTACTATTGCCGCAATCGGGGCATTAGTCCTAAGGGACAAAACTTTTTTGTTTATTAGATCACGGCTTAGAATTAGCATATGTTTTAAGTATACCGCTTCTGACAAAGTCAGCTACTTTAAGTTACACTTTAAATAGAAGAATAATATGCATCAACTAACACTAACCACCAAGTCATCAGAAGAGACCGTTAAACTCGGGCGTATGCTCGGTGAAAACTTAGACGGCGGCGAAATAATCGAGCTAGCTTCCGACCTTGGCAGCGGTAAAACTACCTTAGTTAAAGGTATCGCAGTCGGTGCTGGAAGCCGTGAACTAGTATCAAGTCCCAGCTTTACCATCTGCAATGAATACGCTTGCTCTAAATTCAAAATCTACCACTTTGACTTTTACCGTTTAAGTGATCCAGGCATTGTTCGCCGAGAACTCGAGGAAGTAATAGGCAGTCGAAGTAGTGTCATTATTATTGAATGGCCGGAAGTAGTTACCAATGTTCTACCTAATGAACACATTGTTATCCAAATTAAGTCGCCGGGTGTAAACAGCCGGAGACTAACCATTAAATATACCAAAGACTTAAAGTACATAACTAAAGGACTAAAATGATCATCCTAGCCATTAAAACCGATCAGCCCGAAAGTGAATTCTGGTTGTTAAAAGACCATAAAACGTTAGGGCATATAAAATACCTGGCCCACCAGAATTTAGCTAGAACAATTCACCTTCAAATATCCAAGCTGCTTAAAAACCAAAACTTAGACTGGCCAGATATTGAAGGCCTGGTAGCATATAAAGGTCCAGGCAGCTTTACGGGGCTTAGGATCGGCTTGACAGTTGCCAATAGTCTAGCTTACAGTCTAAAAATCCCAATTATTGGTGAAAAAGGAGATGACTGGTTAGAAAGCGGCGTCACTAAACTGCAAGCAAACAAGAACGATAAAATTGTCATACCATTTTACGGCGCCGAACCTCATATAACTCAGGCAAAGAAATAGCTTAAAAAACGAACTTATTGCTAGGTTAGTAATAACAAGGTATATTGAAAGCTAAGGAATTATCGTTTTATATTATTCAAGCGACAAATCCGAGAGACTACATTGTTATTAGATTTAATGGGTAAGACTTAAGAAACTAGAGAAGTGATAGCGAGCTTTCTTATTTAGCCGTACCTGATATAAAGGGGGATGTATGCTATACATCGTATTCGCGATAGTTGGGCTTGCTATTGGCTTTGGTGCCAATATGGTTATATCGAAAAACCGTATGAGTAGTGCTGAAGCTGATGCCAAAAAAGAACTGGAAAAAGCCAAAAAAGAAGCGACCAAGTTAGTTGACGAAGCTAAAGAAGAAGCAAATAGATCGGTTGAAGAAACCAGAAGAGAAGAGCAGTTAAGACGAAAAGAGCTTAAAGATATTGAAGCCCGCCTAGTTACCCGGGAAGACACATTAGATAAAAAACTCGACGAGATAGACAAAAGAACGGAAAGAGTCCGCTCTTCAGAAGATGAGATCGAACAGCTTAAGAATGAAATCAGGGACATCCGTGTTAAACAGCAGGATAAATTAGAAAAGATAGCCGGTCTTACTAAAGCTGAGGCTGCCGAGAAGCTAATGCAAATGACTGAAAAAGATATTAAAAACGACCTCATAGGTCTAGTCAGCAAACTGCAAAATGAAGCCCGGGAAAACGCCGATGAACAAGCCGGTCTGATTATCACTACAGCCATGGAAAGAATGGCTAGTGAAGTAACTGCCGAGAGAACAATTACCTCGATCAAACTTGAAGATGAGGAAATGAAGGGCCGGATAATCGGTAAAGAAGGCCGGAACATCCAGGCCTTACAGCGAGCTACCGGCGTCGACATAATGGTTGACGACACACCCGGCTACGTTGTATTAAGCAGCTTTGACCCGGTCAGACGGGAAGTCGCCCGCCAAGCTATGGAAATGCTCATGAAAGATGGCCGTATCCACCCAGGACGCATTGAAGAAGTAGTCGATAAGGCTCAGAAGAATGTTGAGAAGGAAGTTGTCAGAGCCGGTGAAGATGCCGCCCGGGAAGTTGGCATCATCGGCATACCCAAAGAAATACTGCACCTACTTGGTGAACTTAAGTACCGTACAAGTTATGGCCAAAATGTCTTAAAGCACAGCACTGAAATGGCTCACATGGCTGGCATTATAGCTGAAGAAGTTGACGCTAACGTCAAAACAGCTAAATATGCCGCTCTGGTCCATGACATAGGCAAGGCTCTAACTCACAAAATGGAAGGCAAACACCACCACATATCCGGTGAAATCCTTAGAAAGTATGGCGCTCCAGAAGAAGTAGCATTAGCCGCTGAACAGCACCATGACGACATGGAGGCAACTAGTGTTGAAGCCTTAATAATTAGGGTAGTCGATGCTATTAGTGCTTCAAGGCCAGGAGCTAGAAATATTAGCGCTGAGAACTTTGTGGAACGAATGAAAGATCTAGAAAATGTCGCCAATAGCTTTACGGGCATTGAAAAAACCTACGCGATAAGTGCCGGACGAGAAGTCAGAGTCTTTGTCCAGCCTAAACAAATAGATGATCTGTCGGCCATCAAATTAGCCAGAGACATAGCCACTAAAATTGAATCAACTATGCAGTATCCGGGTACAATAAAAGTAAATGTTATCCGTGAAACTAGAGCAGTTGAATTTGCTAAATAGGTAAGAGATGCGACTGCTATATATCGGTGACATAATGGGGGCTCTTGGCATTCAGGCAGTCTCTGATGTCCTAGGTAATCTTAAAACTGAAGAGAATATAGACGTTATTGCAGCTCAGGCTGAAAACGTCACCGATGGCAAAGGTATCTCCAGCGAAGATTTCAAAAAACTTAAAAGTATAGGCATTGACTTCTTCACCGGCGGCAATTGGTCACTCTATCTAAAAGATATTGAACCTGCACTTAATGATCCGGACGAGCCAATAATCCGGCCAGCCAACTATCCTAGCGGAACGGCCGGTCTGGGCTACAAGTACCTCAAAACTAAAGATGGTCTTATTCTATTCATTAGTTTGCTGGGCCAAATAGTCGGCCGGGATGCAGACAAGGAAATAGACAACCCGCTTCAGGTGGTTGACGCCATACTAACCAAAGAAAAGGACAAAGCCAAGGACGGTGTAATGGTTAATTTTCACGGTGATTACTCCAGTGAAAAAGTGGTCGTCGGTCACTATCTAGACGGAAGAGTTACGGCAGTAGTAGGTGATCACTGGCATGTGCCTACAGCTGATGCCCGGATTCTTCCCAATGGCACAGCCCATATTACCGATGTCGGTATGTGCGGATCCTTAAATTCATCGCTGGGAGTTAAGTTAGATGTCATAGTGAACAGGTGGCGGGATGGTATAAAAGTCCGTAATGAACTAGAAGACAGCGGACCATTACAGTTTAATGCCGTCTTAATAGACATAGATACGTCAAATGGGTTGGCTAAAAGCATTAAACAAATACAAAGAGTAATTAATTAAAACTGTTGATATAATGTTCTCTTATCGGGGATTGGCGCAGTTGGCTAGCGCGCCGCGTTTGGGACGCGGAGGTCGGAGGTTCGAGTCCTCTATCCCCGACCAGATTTATTTACCCCTTAATTGGGGGTTTTAGTTTATACAATATTTGTTTGTACAACATGGAAATAGTATATATTACTCTTATGCTTGCATTCTGTGAAATATATTGACATAATTGTCAAAAAGAAGGGATTTTGTATGAGTTTTGTTGCAGAATATGAAAGACTTGAAGAGTCTTTTAATAAAGGTGATCGAAGTGAATTAGCTTCCTTAAGCGATGTATTTCTAGAAGTTAATGGAGTTTCAGATTTAAGTGCTCCAATTGGTCATAAATTAGAAAAAGCTAACAAACTTGCTGTACAAGCTTATTCTGGAGAACTTGTAGTTGCAATCACTTGTAGAATTATACGTCCAGACGCTGAGATGTGTGAAGATATAATATCTTTGGATAGATTCTCGCCTTGGCAAACTCAAACGGATCCTGAGTTAGTTTCAAAACAGATTGTAGAGTGGTCTGACGGAGAAGACTTTCATCAATCAAGACTATGGACAGGTTTTTCCCGAGAAGCTTTAGAATGGGGTGATCGAGAATGGCAAGACTATGAACAAGAGCTTGCAGAATGGCAAGCCCAAGATGAAAGTCTTAAAGATGTAGATAATGAGCCACTGGAGCCTAGAGTTTTAAGATACAAACTACTAACAGACTTGGCATTTACTACGCCACAAACATATGAGAGGGATTTTAGAAGACATTTTGATATTCTAGAAAAAATTGCACAAGTATCACCGTCTCTGGGTCATCTAGCTTCGGGCACAATGTATGGTAATAATGTTACAAGGACTCAGTCTCCCAAACAGTTTACGGCTTTAGTAGACTCACTATTGAACTAAAAAACCAGTTTTTCAATAATATTTGGTTTTTGACGACTCATGTAACTTAAGTTATCTAATAATCTACATGATGAGCTGAGATTTTCGGTGATATACTTGAAAAGTTCGAGTAGTATCCGTGAATCTCGACCAATAAACATTGTAAAATTATAGAATCCCATAGCTTTTACTCAGCAAAATAGGGCATTATATATGGATGAGCTCAATCTATGCCGATTCGTCTGTCGGACGTGACAGACATAGAGCCAGTAGACGTAAAAGATTTCAATCTTTCAAGCGTCCCTGGAGCAGAAAAAGAAAGGTAGTTACCGCTGTTCTTTCTATAGCGGTTATATTTTTAGGTCTTTTTGGCTGGTTTGGCAGCCGTTTAGTAGGCAGTCTGGATAAAGTATTCCACGGCAATATATTTAGTGATGTCCAGGCTCTGTTTAGCAAAAATAACCTTAATGAATCTGATGGCCGTATAAACATTTTGGTAGCTGGTGATTCAGCAGATGATCCGGGTCACGCTGGGGCCGACCTGACTGACTCAATAATGATGCTTAGTATTAATCCCAATAACCATACCGGATTTATGCTTAGTATTCCTAGAGACCTTTGGGTTTATGTCCCAGGCCTTAAATCTTATCAGAAAATTAATGCTGCCAACACTGTAACCAATTTTAGCCAGCCTGGTTATCCAAATGGCGGCATGGGACAGCTTCAGGAAATAGTCCAAAATGACCTGGGTATTTCCGTGGACTACTACGCCCTAGTAAACTACGCCGCTTTTAAAGATGCCGTAAATGCAGTTGACGGCATAACAATTGATGTTAACAGCCCTGATACTTATGGTCTTTATGACTCTTTCACTAATCTTAAGCTGCCAAATGGTGAAGATAACTTAGATGGCCAGGAAGCCTTGAATCTCGCTAGAGCTAGATGTGATGCCGGCTCAGGAGATATCTGCTACGGTTTTCCTAACAGTGACTTTACAAGGACCATGTACCAGCGGGAAATGGTTGTGGCTATCTTAAAGAAGGCAACTTCAATAGGCGTTATATCAAATCCTCTAAAAGTAACTTCGCTATTTAGCTCTTTCGCCAATAACGTCCAAACCAATTTGTCCTTGCAGGATGTACTATCTCTAGACCAGGCGGTAAAGGGTATTAACTTCTCTAATCTCGGATCGTACGCCTATAGCAGTAGCGTGGCTGGCGATAGTAATCCTTTGCTTGTTGGTCATACCGATCCGGCTTCAGGTCAGGACGCTCTTATACCATCAGCTGGAATAGGTAACTACTCCAGTCTTAGAGCATATTTTCTTGGACTGACATCATCAAACCCAGTGGCTAAAGAAGATGCCAGTATCGAAATATTAAATGGTACTAATATCAGTGGACTAGCCAGACAAGAACAGCTGGTACTTGAAAGTAAGGACGTCGCTAATGTTTCCATTGGCGATACCTTAGGTAATTACACGCCAACATTAATCGTAGATAATTCAAATGGTAAAGATCCAAATACTAAATCTCTTCTAGAATCAATTTTTACTGGAACTGTTGTCTCATCAGATACTGGCTCGGCTGAGGCTAAGGAAGCGGCCCAATATTCAAGTGATAGTTTTGTGGTCATACTTGGCCAGAACTTCGCCAATACCCACCCGATGGGATCTACAACTTCCAATAATTCGTCAACTAGTTCAACCGCAGGATCCTACTCAGGCTCTAACTCCTCTACTACCAATTAATTAACTTAAAGGTATAATGACCAACATAAATAGTTTTTACGGGGATTAGCGCAGCTTGGTAGCGCGCCGCGTTCGGGACGCGGAGGTCGTGGGTTCAAATCCCGCATCCCCGACCATATTTAGACAATTAACCCGATAACTGTTTTACGAGATGTCCTATACTATTTAAGATGCGTTTAATACTGACAACCTTAATTGGGCTACTAATACTACTGGTTAATGAAGCATGGTGGCGAATTAAACGTCCTAATGATGAAATAAGCCGAAAAGCAGTCCACATCATTTTAGGCTGCTTTGTAGCTTTCTGGCCCTACTATTTAAGCTGGCTAGATATAGAACTGCTGGGTGTGGCTGTTTTTATAAGCATATATATCTCCAAGCATGTAAAATATTTCTCCAGCCATTTTAAACTGTTTAAAGGCATGCGAGATGTCCGGCGTACTACCTGGGGTGAATTCTTTTTTGCCATCTCAGTTACTCTTATTGCTCTAATAACTCACGATAAACTAATCTATACCATTGCCATACTGTCCATGGGTCTAGCTGATGGTCTGGCATCTATATTCGGTACGTATTTTGGTAAGCGTACAAACTACAAAATATTTAATTCTACTAAAAGTCTCGTTGGCAGCCTAGCTTTCTTTATCACCATGATTATCTTACTGTCTATTTACCATACTCACGCTAGTCACCCGTCTAATCTATTATTCCTTTTAGTCTTAGCCTTAACAGCTACAGCGCTGGAAAATATATCCATACTTGGTCTAGACAACCTGTTTGTGCCGCTTTTAATAGCAGTTGCTCTTAGATAGCTTCGGATACGTATTTTGTGGTATGAGCCCGTAGTGCATTAAAGATAACAACAACATCAACCACTTCCTGAAGGACTGCGCCGTAAACAGGCAGGAAATGACCGCTGGCAAACACAACCATTAATATAACACTTAAACCAATGCCCGCTAATATACTCTGCCGGGCAATCTTAAAGGTATGTTTAGCAATTAAATAGGCAGCTGCTACCCGGCTTAAATCATCAGGCATGATAACCATATCGGCTGATTCACTGGCTGCTGTTGAGCCTCTAGCGCCAAGAGCAATACCAACGTCCGCGGCGGCTAGGACTGGCGAATCATTAACGCCGTCACCAACAAAAGCAACCGGTCTATCAGGATACTTCTCAACTGTTTTTAATTTATCTGCCGGCAGTTCATCGGACGAAATATCTTCAATGCCAAGTTCACTTCCGACACTTTCAGCCACTTGTCTGTTGTCTCCGGTAACAAGCAAGAAATGTTTAATACCCAGGTTTTTCAGTGTTTGAAGAGTTTTCTTGGCCTCAGGTCTTATCTGATCTGATAGGTTAATATAGCCGACTAACTTATCTGCCAGTCCGACATAAACAATGGTGTTTGCTTGTTTAGGGTGGACAAGATCTTCTGGCAGTTTAATACCTTCTTGGGATAGTAAACTTGCCCGGCCAACAACTAGCGTCTGGCCTTTAAGGCTGGCTTTAAGACCTAACCCGGCTATTTCTTTAAGTCCCTTAACTTTAACTAACTTTAACTTTTCTTTTTGAGCTTCAGCTATTACGGCCTTAGCAATAACATGGTTAGAAAACTGCTCTAAACTAGCGGCATAAGTTAAGACCTCATTGTTTTTAAAGCCATTAAAGCTAGTCACCTTATCTATTTTTAACTTAGCTGACGTTAAAGTGCCTGTTTTATCGAAGGCAATGGTCTTTGCCTGGGCTAACCGTTCAAGAGCAGATCCAGTCCTTACTATTATGCCCAGTCGGCTGGCACTGCTCATGCCGGAGATTAAGGCAATTGGTGCTGCCAGTAACAAGGGACAGGGGGTAGCGACAATAATAACTTCCAAAAACCTAATAGCGTGTCCTGATAATGCCCAAACACTGCCGGCAATTGCATAGGCAATTAAGGTAAAGGGGATACTGTATTTATCTGCCAGTCTAACAAACGGCGCCTTAGAAGCTGCAGCTGATTCAACCAGTTTAATTATTTGCTGGTACTGACTATCTTTAGCTGAAGACGACGATCTGACAGTTACCGGGCTATCAAGATTAATTGAACCACTAAGCAGTAACTCTTTTTCACTCTTTACTAGAGGAATGCTTTCACCGGTAAGAGAAGATTCATCAAAACTTGATTGGCCGCTAGTTATGACGCCATCAGTCGGCACTAATTCACCAGGCTTAACAATAAAGATATCGCCAACTTTAATTTCACTGGCTTTAACATCTACCTGCTTCTTGTTTTTAATAAGGTGGGCAGTTGTTGGAGCATGAGATAGTAAGCTATTAAGCTCACTCAGTGCCCGGTGGTCGGCATAGTCTTCTAATGATTTACCGCCGGTAAGCATGATAACAACAACAATTGCTGCCCAGTACTGCCTAAGAAGAACAGCTGCCACAATTGCTGTTGCTGCTAATATATCTACACCGTAACTGCCGCTTCTTATATCCGTGACCATATCCCAAAGCAAGGGGAATACTTCAGAAAGTGAAACTATGGCTAGAATAATGTATGCTGCAGTATGAAGACCGGTGAAATATAGGGGGAGAGAAACAAGTAAGGCAATTACGGCTAATGAAAACAGCTTCCACTGCCAGATAAAATTAACTATCTTCTTCAATCTACCCTCCAGATACTCGTTTCCTCGATTATATCAAACCTTGCTGTCCTTCCGGTTGATAATCTCAATCTAAAGGGAGATTCAAAAACAGAGCTGATAATTCTTATACATGGGGTGCCTGAAGAGATTTGAACTCTCAACATCCAGTTCCACAAACTGGCGCTCTAACCATTGAACTACAGGCACCACGTGACTTCGAATTATATCTTAAATAACTCCTAAGGAGCAAGAACTGTCTTAGTTAAATTTACCGGGCTGCAGGTTGCTGACTTCAAGATTAGTCCCATAAGGCACATTAGCCGTGTCATAAAAGGTGTCTTTATCCTGGATAATGGCCTGTGGCGGCAATTGGTCTGAACGGGTAGCAATACCATTCACTTTTTTAACAGCCGTACCAATAGCCAGAAATTCAATTAGTCCATTCCCCAGGTTATATATGTAAGTTTTGATACCTAAGACATCATCTGCTCCTATCTCTTCAGCTTGGCTGTGAATCTTATTTAAAGATTGTTCGCGGGCTCCATATATTAGGTTCGTTAAAACACCAATCTCACCCTTTACAAGGTTTTTAAGAGTAGCCTTAATTCCGCCAGCTATACCTAAAGAATAGACAGAGGTACCAATTAATAACTTCATCGGCGCATAACCAAGCTTGGCAACATTCCATGTTTCCTGGGCGGTTAAGTCGGAAGTAGTCACTCCGCCGACAGCACTTGCTAGTGGACCAATAGATTCATTAACCGAAGCGGTACCTAGCATCATCATTTCCTGGACTCCGCTGCCAAAAGGTATAATGCTGGTCTCTATGCCAACTACACTATTTGCGCCTTTAGTCTTTGCTTCATCAATGATACGCTGGAGTGCTAAGTTTCTAGTAGTATTAAAGACATTGCTGAACTGTTTAACTTCACCTCTGGCCATTTGTCTGACTGATCCAAATAAGTTCCGTCCAAAACCAATTGAGTAAGCAACATTACCAAAGACAAAACTAACCGGCATATAACCACTGTCCCATTGACAAAATAATTCCTGAACGTCGGCTGAGGTAGTAAAACTGCCAGGTTTATCCTGGTCGTGACACATAGCTGAACCAACTGACAGAAACTCAATATTACCGCCGTGGAAGACAACTTCCGATGTTACACCACTAGCACCAACGCCGTTAGCATCAATTAGTTCTTTATCAAAACGCTCAAGCGACAACCTTCTGCCTTCAGCGATCATATGAGTGATAGTTGTAATCTCACCGCCAACAAATGACCTGACACCCGATCTCATTGAGCCTATAAAACCCATGGCAAAAACACTGTTGCCGACTAACAGATCACCAACCTTATATCCAAGCAAATTGGCACAGTACATCTCATTGCCCGACATGCCGGAGTATTTGACTGGATCCTTGACATCAGCAAGTTGTTGGTCTAGCGGAATGTCGTCAGGGTCATCTGAGTTCATAGTTTTAATCCTAGATTTAATAATTATACAGAATACAACCAATCAAAAATAGCTGTAAAAGCTTATGTTTACAGTAGTTTTGTGGTATAACAAAGATAATAATGTGTCGAACAAAAACGATCTTATTAAGTGGAATTTTAATCCTATTCGTACCTTTATTTGTTTTCTTCTATTTATCTAATGATAAAGTTAATGCCGCAACTAACGAAGGTACTTTTACTTATTGTGGTTCAGATGGATGTAACGGTCCCGTTATCCCCGGTGATCCGGGAACAATCCTTAATAATGATAATGGATCTGGCGGTGAACTTTCCCTTACGAGTACTGAAGGTAGTACGGGCGTTTGGAGTAACACAGTAAGTACTCCGATAACACTTACAATTAATGCATGTAGCCCTAGCACCGGCGAATATTTAGAACAAGGATCTAGTAGTGTCAAAGTATCCATTGGCGGCAGCTATCAAGATGCTGCAAATGCATATCTCAGTAACTACTCTTCTGGTCCTACTAGCTACCCATCTTGCAATAAAGGAGTCACACCGACCAGCCATGATATTCAAGCAATATTAAACCTTGTCTCGATACCAGGAGGTGGTACTGGTGGATCTATCACCGTTGGGCCAGCAAGCGTAAGTTTAGAAAACTCAAGCGGTAAGGTAATAAGCACTATTCAAACTAACACCGATACGGATGCCGGTGCTGCTAACACTGGGCAGATAGAAACCTCATCTAATGGATTCGCCAATATAACCCCAGGAAGCTATAAGATATGTACCTCTGATTTAACTCCACAACCCAACTGCGCCACACTAACCAGTAGCCAGTTTACAGGTTCAGATCCGCTGATGGTTAATCTAACGGGGACACCAGTCAGTAATATAGTCGTAGCGGGTGGCCAAACCGGCACTTCAACTAGTGGTAGTGGTTTTGACACCGAATGCGATGATTCTGGGGGCCCATTTTCTTGGTTTATATGTTCTGCGATAGACTTTGCAAGAGATGTTGAAGGAGATTTAGTAAATAACGTTGTTATACCGTTACTTACTACTCAAACTATAAACTTCAATGCCTCCAGCTCATGTAGTGCAAGTGAATCTTCTCAGCAATGTAATCAAGACCAACTGAGCAATACGATATATAAAGTCTGGTCAGATTTTAGAATATTTGGCGATATCGTTCTGGTCATAGCGATACTTGCGGCAGTATTTGCAGAAACCATTGGGGGTGGTCAAATCGAAGCTTATAGTGTCAAGAAACTACTACCTAAAATTCTTGCAGCAGCAATTTTAATTAACTTGTCTATCTATATAGTAGCTGGTCTTGAGGATGTATTTAATATATTTGGTAAGGGCCTTCTATCCCTTATAGACGCTCCATTCATAGGGTTATCTCACATCACAATATCTGGAGGGGTGGGTTTACTAGCTTCAGTCGGAATTGGTGGTCTTGTATTAGCAGGTGCGGTGGGTGAAGGAATAATTGGTGTTCTTCTTTTTGTAGTGGGTTCATTTCTACTGGCTGCTCTTGGAGTCGTTATTACCATTATGTTTAGGCAGGCCCTTCTCGTACTGTTGTTGCTAATATCTCCGGTTGCCTTTGCTCTTTACTGTCTGCCAAACACTGAACGATACTTTAGACAATGGTGGGGCTTATTAATTAAGACTCTGGCAGTTTATCCAATTGTTATGGCATTAATTGCTATGTCCAATATAGCTTATGTCGTGGTTAATAGTTTTAATATAACACCAGTATTTCTGGCTCAGCTGATGGGCATCATGGCAGCTGTTGCTCCATTATTTGTCATCCCATTCGCCTTTAAACTATCCGGTGGCGCGATAGGTGGTATATACTCAGGAGTATCTAATTTTAGAGACCGAGTAAAACAACCTATTGATAATATAAGACAGGCAAACCGTAGAACTAGGATGGAAAGAGCACGCGCAAACAATCTCTATCGAGGAGAAAACCGTTTTGCCCGAAGGGCAAGTACTATTGTGCAGGGTGCAATGCTAGCACCTAGAGCGGGCTTAAATCCTCGGCGAATACGGGGTCGGTTTGAAGCCGCTAAATCTGCCGCAACTTCAGCAAATGCTGCCAAGGCGGGAGAGAGTCAGGCGGCCGTAGCTGTATTGAGTAATGATGATATGCTTAATGCGTCGCTGCATGGCAATGGAACTGAAGCGGATGCCAGAGCTTATCTTAGCAATCTAGGCCAGACAGGAAGAGAACTAGACCAAAATGTTGCTGCTATAACCCAGGCCAGGAGGGAAATGGGTCGTGATGCCTATAACGATGCTGCAGTAGTAGCTAATGCTGGTACTGGTACTGGTTATGGTGGTGGTCCAGGTGAAATGCTCGAAGCTATAAATAGAGTCGCCGGGGCTGATCGTGCAAGAGCAGCACGACTAATGGCGGGTGCTAGATCTCAAGCAGAACGGGCCAGGAGAGTCGATCTATATGGAGCAGGCTTCGCTACTTCAGCAGATCAACTGACACAGTTGTATAATGGCCATACCAATGCTGCTCAAGTCAATGTAGTTATGACTAACGAGGCTTTGATGACTAAAAGCGCTGGTGAAGTCGGTAGCTCTCGTAATAATGCTGTCAATAATATGATTCCAGCCATGCAGCGTAGAGTTCTGGCAGCACAAAATGCAGTTGCAGATGCTGTAAATAATCCGACTGTAGCCGATGCTGGTGGTCGGGTGGGTCAAACTAAACTACTATATGCACAAAGACAACAGAAACAAGCTTTGGCGGCTATTGCCAACACCTTAGATGTAGCTTCTCAGCTCTCACCAGAAAATGCTGTTGACTTGGCTGAAGGACTAATGTCAAAGCCAGCAACAAGATATGAAATGAGGACAGTACAGAATGCACAAGGGCTGGCTGTACACACCCAAGTGCCTATTACTGAAACTTTGGCACAAATCATGGAGCATTATCGACCTGATCCAGAGTTCCAGCAAATGCGTCGAGAATGGCAAGCTGGATATCAGCAGGGCCAGCAACCTCCATTTACACCTGGACCACCACCAGGACCTGGACCAGGACCTACACCAGGTCAGCAATTTGGTCCACAAGGTCCAATTTAATACGTAGAGGAACCTTTACGTGTAGGTCATAATTTCTAAATTACCGTAACTTCAAAGTTGCAAATTTAATAAGCTTATGTTATATTATCAATATGCGATATACTCCTACAAACCCTGAACTACCAGAAAATCCTGTTGAAACACAGCTGAAGAAACTCTTTGACACTATGGCGGGGACTACTACTCCTCCTATAGTTATTGAACCAGAACCTTTCTACCCCGAAGAGACATTTCCCGGACGTCTTGCCCAAATACACCTGGGATCTATGGCAGTATTAAGAGCTCTCAATCCTGCGAATCGTATTGAAAGGGCCGAAAAGCGTGCTCAAATGCTAGAAAGACGACTGGATGTAGCTAGCTTTATAGCTTTACGACTATTACAACCACATATAACGGGTTCTGAGGACGAGAAAATTTCATGGATCGGAACTCATAGTATGGCAGATCCTACTGATACCCGTAAACATCCTGGCCCAAACTGGTATAGACCAAGTACCCGGTCAGAAATAGTCGCCGAAAGACACCTTGAAAGAACTAAAGATAGGATAAGATCTTCAAGAAATAATGCTGAACATTTAGAGAAATCATATGCCCATGAATCAACAAGTGTAGCTTGGGGAAGAGACTTGTTGAAAACTGGAGCACGCAAATCTGGTGAAGAGAGAAAAAATATGAGAAAAGTCTCAGGCGATATAGATGGCCATGAGAGAGCAGCTATCAGAAGGGAGCATAAATTTGAGAATATTGCCAACGCCCGAGATCTAAGAGGGAAAATAATCCGCTGGAGGCTTAGACGAGCCAACAAAATAAGTAGTAGGGCAACACCAGGTAATGAACCTTGGAAAGATATGCGAGCCAAAAGAATAAGTGGCAGACCAACACCACGTAGTGAACCTTTAGTAGAGATTAATGTTAAGGATCTAAGAAGTAAAAGTACTCCACCGAGAGTAAAGAAGTAGTCTATTTAAAATTAATGCATCGTAGCATCTTTATATGGTTAAAGTTGTTTTAGCAACCTCTTACGTACAACATCAGGATCTATTGATTATTCAGTGCCGCTAGATATAGCGATCTTTCCAGTTAGTGAGTTTGGTTCCAAATTCTTTGCCTGTAATAGTAATATATCTGTTATGTTAATAAACAGACAATAGGTATAATATAATCTATAGAAAATGGGTGAAAACAACGAAGAAAATAAAAGATACGGCTTTAATCCGGGCAAAGAAAATAACACTGAAAAAAAGTCATTAACACGAGACGAACTTGGCAGGGAAGAGTCTGGTGGTGAATCGTCAAACCATGACGAAAATCTTTATAATCCAAACAAAGACCAGACTAGATCTGGCTATGCCAAAAGACTGTTCTGGGGAAACCGCCGAAGGAAGCAAGTTACTCTAGGTGGGGGATTAGTAGGCATATTACTTGGGGGAAGTATTTTCGGACTGACTTTTTTTGGCGGTACCGGATTTGAATTTATACATATATCTCAGTTAATGCAACAATTCCATCTTAGTAATCAACAGAATTTACAAGACGGCGACTTTGTTAAAATGATGCGTTTTGCAAAAGATGTCCCAAACGGAGCTATTGAGAGAACTAGAATGGGATTTCTAGGTAATAAATTTGCCGATTATTATGAAGGCAAATTGAATGCTAGCGGCCTAACATCAGCTTACACAGATAAATTTGGCTATCTCGATGGCTATGTTGTCGACACAGATCAAGCATCACTGCAAGGTCTATCCGGAGATGATCTCAAAGCTGCCATTGCTGATCAATATGAAGTCAACCCAGATAATGTCGTAATAGCTAGTAGTGAAACCATTAAAGGTGCTTCATCAGATATACTAGGCGACTGGGTGATCGAGGCAGCTAGTTTACACTTTAGGGAGACTTATGCTCTTAATTACAATATGCTTCGTCAAACCGGTTTAGGTAAAGTTAGTGCCGCTATCGGAACTAGGTTTATGTGCATAAGAGACGGCTGTGATTGGCATCCACTATCCAATTTGATAGGCGAAAATGCCGTACGTACGCTTGAAGAAGCTACTAAAGTTCAAGATAATGACGAGTCTACCGAAGAGACAGGCGTTACGTCAATAACCCCTGAAAACACAGGAGGAAATCCCTCCAGCTCGGATTCTAATCAATCTGTAGATCAAACCAATGTCGATTCAATAGATAGCACTTTAGGTAGTGTAGCTACAGAGGCTAAAGCTGCCAATACGAACGATTCTGCCCTGTCCTTACTCAGTGGCGGTTTACAGAAAAATTTGCTATTAGGTGGTACTTCCGCTATTGCAGTTTTATGTATTCTAAAAGGTATTGATGAACAGGCTGATTCAATAAAACTAACTGAGGTGGAATTACCTCTTATACGGATGGGTGTACAAGCAATAAGTATTGGCAGTCAAATAGAAGATGGACAAGATGTTAATGCTTATGAACTATCAGCTTTCGCTAAACAACTATATGGAACAGACGAACAAGGTCAACTAACAGACTGGTCCGATAGTCAAAGTATCCAGGCTAATATGGGCAATAAGAATGTAGGTGAACCTCCTGATTCAACACTTACAAGCATAGATCAAGGTTCACCATTTTCATTTGTGAATAATATTCCTGGCATTGGTGAAGTATGTAGCACTGCAGGTCAGATTATCGGTGGTGTACTTAGTTTTGCAGTTGACTTTACGGGCATAGGAGCATTAGTCCAAACTCTTGTAAAAGGTATAGCCACCGCCACTGTTATCCATGAAATATCCGGTACAGCCGCTCATTGGTTAGCCGGAAAAGCGGTTGATGTTGCCGCAGTCGGAGCCGACTTTGGTAACGATATAGATTTTGGATCAGCCCTTGCCGCTAACCAACAAGCAGTTATGTCTGGTGGGACAGCCTTAACCCCTGGACAATCTAGTCAGATTCAAGCCCAGAGTAATTTAGCCGCTAATCAAGAATTTGAGAAACAGAGCTTAGTGTATAAGCTGTTTTCCATAGATACTCCTAAATCTTTAATATCTAATATCATAGGACAGGCTAAACCAACAATCTCTGCCAATATTGAGGCAGTGTTAGGGCATTTTCCGGAAATTATCGGATCAATTTTCAAGATACCTCAACTCCTATTTTCATCGGTTAGTGCTCAATCTCAGACTGCAACTACTACTGGCTATAATTATCCATTTCCCACATATGGCTTTGACGACCAAGACCTTGATAACCCAATTGAAAAAAACCCATTTGAGAATGCAGAATATGTTTCTGCCCCCCAGAACAACATACTCTACCCAGATAGTCCATACATCTCCAGAGCTAGCGGTTGTTTTGGGGTTGATATAGTTCAAGTTAATGGATTGTGGGATGTCGAGGCCGACCCTCAGGCTCAGACATTAAATCCTTATAGCACTGAATATAGTGGCTTAAACTGTAACGAACCAGCCCCGGCCGACTGCACAGATAATACAAGTGATGCTTGTAATTGGCTTAGGATACGCTTTTTCATTTTAGATACCGAAACCATGAGTAGTATGGGTTGTTACGCGGGTGATGATCAGGCTTGTACTGATATGGGTTTTTAAGGTGAAAATAACTAGAAAACTAAATTTAACTGCATGTCTATTCTCACTTATAGTGCTGTTAACCCAGTTGTTTAGTGGTGTTGTTTATGCCCAACTTAGTCCAGAACAGCTACAAGCACTTAGTGAAGGGGCACTATACTTTAACACAAATGATGAATGCGGTTCTCAAACCCAAAGCGGAGGCAGTGTAGCCACTACTCTAACCGGTAATGACAACGAACAAATGGCTTATAACTTTTTTGTATCCAAAGGTCTGAACACTACTCAAGCTGCATCTGTCGTTGGTAATCTGATGACCGAATCTACCATGGATCCGACAATAATTCAGAGCGGTGGCAATACCGATGATCCATCCTCCTTAACTTTAAATACTCAAGGTTGGGGTATTGCCCAATGGACTCCTGGAGATAAAGTGTTAGAAGAAGCTCAACAGTATAGAGTTACAACTCCAATATATGAATTGGCAACTCAATTAACTATAGTCTGGGATGAGTTAAGCAGTATTAACCTTCAACCGAATTCTCCTCCTACTATTCAAGCTCTTGAACAAACGAACACCACAGCAGCAGGAGTATTAGTAGTTCTTGAGGATTTTGAAGAAGGTCCTGTATGGCCAGGTGCAACTCTACAGTATTATGAAGATCAAACTGATTACGCTACAAGACTCAGTTATGCCAATCAGGCTTTAAGTTTATATAGCAAATCATCTAATAACAGTGGCACTACAAGTAGTAGCGGTACTGACAATAATTGTGGCAGTGTTAGCCTTGCCAATTGTAGCTCTTCCGCATCATCAGACGACCTAACAGATAGCACGGTCCCCAATGCCAGCCTTAGGCAAGAACTAGTGTGCATAGCCGAGGCTCAATTGCAACTTTGGCAATCTCAGCCAGGTTATGATACCGCTAATTTCCCTTACGCCAACGCAGGTTATCTAGATTATTCAGGGGGAGTATATGAGGAGTGGTGTGCCGATTTCGTTAGCTGGATATATAACCAAACTGATCACCCGTTGCAGCCCGATCCTAATTGGCAAGTTGCAGGAGTAGATGTCATCATGGCGATTGCTCAACAGGGTGGGGCATTTAGCTGGCATCTTGCCGGAAGTGGTTATATTCCTCAACCCGGAGATTTAGCTGTCCACTCATTTCCTGGTCAACCCCATGCTCATGTTAATATGTTTATATCTTCGTCGGGAGGAGTCAGCACCTATATCGGTGGAGATCAAGAAGGTGGTGCGGATGATTTTCCTCCTAGTTCTCCACAATCCACGCCGGGTAGTCCACCAAGTGAATCAATTGTTTCAATCCAGACATTCGACGGTTACTGGGGTAATGACCAAGATACTATAATAGGGTATGTGGCACCTAACTAGGAGTACCAATGAATGATGTAGTATTTAAAAGAAGACTGAAGCAACTTTTTGCCATATTATTAGTTTTAGCGTTAATTATTATTTGTTGGGCAATATATAACTCCCGAACTTTTCATATCGTCAGCACAAGTCCTAGTAGGAATAATGTAGCTACCGTAAGCCCATACTTTAAAATTAACTTCAATAAACGTCTTTCAACAAAAAATATTAATATTAGCGAAAACCCTCAGCTTGGTAGTTATGTAATTAATGGCAAAACAATAACCATTAACATCGATAATGTTATGAATCAAAATAAGACGTACACTATAACGATTGGATATATCAGTGATACTTCTGGCCAGGTTATAAAAAACAGCACAATATCCTTCACGCCAGTTTATCAACCTCCAAATGATCTATCTCAATCACAAACTAATACGATGCTGAAAAACCAAGATAAGGCTGCTGTTAACCAACCACCAACATTCGATGGTACTGATGCATTAATAAATAATGGCCTAACAACTCAGCAAGTGCAATTATTTGAGAATACTGTTATTGGTTTTATGAAAGCTGATAACATATCGAGTGGCGGCATAATAATTAATCAAAGCAGTGTTAATCCGGGGGCAATAAGTAACGGCATCTTTACGCTAAACTTTAATTTTTCTATTGGTGTTACTAACTATTCGGCATCGATGAAATATAGTAGTTTAGAAACTGCTCAAATAACTATCTATAGTTCAAGTGGCACTCAATTGTACCAAGCAGGTAGTGTTTCATCAGGCAGTGTAACTAGTAGTACTACCAATCAGTAGCTAGAACAGTAAAAAATCGGCAGTTATTAACATATTATTGCCAAAGGATTAAGCAAACATTTTTATAACCTTACTGTAAACAAACGCAATGATACCCTAAGTAGGATTCGGACCTGTAACCTTAGGCTTAGATGTTCTCTATTTGTATTATGACCATTTAACGCGTACATTATATGACGTTAATGGAGATTAGAGATGTTACAGCCTTATGAGGTTTTAAAGGCTAGCATAAGAACCATACCAGATTACCCTGAGCCTGGCATAAATTTTAGAGACTTTTCGACCTTGATTAGTGACCCCGACCTATTTCATGATGCAGTTTATGGGTTAGCAGAACCATATATGGGGCTAATCAATAAGGTGGTAAGTATTGAAGCTCGAGGTTTAGTATTTGGTCCGCCTATAGCCCTAGTGACACATGCCGGTGTAGTTATGGCTCGTAAACCAGGCAAACAACCTCCTCCGACTATTTCCAGATCTTATAGCCTAGAATACGGTACAAGTGAACTGAATGTATCACCTCTTGAAGTCGGGGAGGGAGATCGTATAGTCGTAGTTGATGATTTGATAGCCACAGGAGGAACTGCCGAAGCGGCAGCTAGATTAGCCAAAGATGCAGGAGCTTACGTTGTAGGAGTTTGTGCACTTATTGATTTACCAGAACTAGGCGGCAGCACTAAGCTGCGTGAGCAAGGGCTGGCTGTTCATACCCTGATACAGTTTATGGAGTCTGAAATCTAAGAAGAAATAGTATTAAAATCTTTGATCTAAAAGTTCGAATATCCAAAACAGTCTAATCTAATGGTGCCCCGAGTAGGATTCGAACCTACGGCCTTAGGCTTAGAAGTCCTCTGCTCTATCCAGCTGAGCTATCGGGGCAAACTTACTAACAGGGGTGATTATACAATAATAAAGTGGTGTATACTACTGTTTAGGTGTCATAAAAACAAAAAACTATGGTGACCCTCTTTATTTTAATACTTGTTTTCATTGTCCTAGCTATCGCCTTGGTCATCTTTTTGCTTAAGAACGACAGGGGTAAGAAAGAACCGGTCTATGCCTTATGGATGGCTGCCGGCTTCGGTATTTTAGGTGCAGTTGCAGCTACTTTAATTGAAAAGGCTTTAATACCATTAAGTTCAACTAGGGTTGGTACTCCTCTGCCGCATTTACTATTTAGTTTCCTTGGAATAGGACTTATCGAAGAAAGCTTAAAGTTCCTGCCATTAGCAATAGTTTTATTCCCTAAAAAATACTTTAACGAACACATTGACGGTATTATCTATTTTGCCATTGCCGGTCTTAGTTTCGGACTGCCTGAAAATATACTTTATACGATGCAGTTTGGAACTAAAGCAGGCTTAGGCCGGCTCATTATGACCCCTATATTCCATGCCGCTTTAACGTCTATGGCCGGCTATTACCTAGCTAAGGCCAAACTAGCGGGTAGGAGCCCATTTACTATTTGGCCTGTATTTATTGCCGCAGTTTTACTGCATGGTCTATATGACTTCGGACTGACTTCAGGAGTAACCGTATTTACCTATATGTCGGTCATAATAACCATCGCTTTAAGTGCTAGCTTCTTCCATCTATACTTCCGGTCTCAGGAGCTAGATGAAGACATGGGACTATCAGCAGTTGGCCATAACGAGTATTGCCGGGCGTGCGGTTTTAAAAACAGCCAGCATTATCTCTATTGCACGCACTGTGGCCAGCGTGCTTAAATAAGATGTAGGCAATACCTTAAAAAGACAAAAATGCCAGAAGAAAGACTCTGCCCTAATTGTAACGAGGCTGTTGAGACTGGAGCTGCTTTCTGCGGAAACTGTGGGTACAAGTTAATATCTAGTCCACAGCCGCAGGCATCTGCCTCACACGTATACTCAAACGGTCCTGCTACTAATTCTAAAACAGCTTATAGGGATGTCCTTGCTTATCCTAATATGCCGGCTTATGCTATTCCTCTCAACCATCATAAACAGCACTGGGGAGCAATGGCTTTAGCCCTTGGTATTTTAGGTATTGGCAGCGGTATGCTAATTCCCATTTTAGGTATTGGTCTGGGTATCTCAGGCATAGTCCTTATTACCATGAGCTACCACCTAACCCATAGAAGACTAATGTTAGCTAGCGTAACAGTCTCAGTACTGGCAATCTTAGTCGGTATTGGTTTTTGGGTTAACGCAGTAGTTCATGATCCAAGGCTAAACCTAAGTGCTAATCAGCCAGCTGCAACTACCGGCGGCACGGCTAAATTAAGCGTCCAAACACCTTGCTATAGTCTGTCATTCAACACTGTGCTCAATGTCAATAATTCAAACGGCAGCTGCACGCTCAATGCCTATAATAGTAATGACCTGGTTAATTCATCGGATGTATATAAAGTTATAGCTTCGGCCACAGCACTGACCAGTTCTAGTTTTACCAGTTACTCAAAACAGGCTATAGAAGCAGATTTTACTAAAAACTTACAAGGTTTTACCATCACCAAACAGGCAAGTACTACTTTTGCCGGCAACCCGGCCTACTATATCCAAGCTAATAACGCAGCCGATAATACCGCTGTTATTGAAGAAACAGTCCTTCTTACCAACAACGTTCCTCCTAACGGGGATAACTTCTTTGACATCATCCATGCCGTTAATGGTAGTTCAGCTAATCTAAATGTAATAGAGTCAGGATGGCAGTGGAATGACTAGGAACAGCAACTTTGGTTTTTATCTATTGCTCGGATCTGTAGTTATTGGAGCAATTATGGCCTCAGCTTTTATCCAATTTACTTCAAACGCTGGTGTTCTTTTTGGTGACAGCACCCATACTTTTTTGCGTGTCACACCCACAGCAAATGGTCTTGCCAGGGTGTCTATAAGGAAGCAAGTAGTTGTTAGTAAAAACAAACCAAAGCTGCGAGTAGGGCGACTAGCTAATAGTTTAGGGTAGATAATATATAATATCTTCAGCTTTCAAGCGGGATTAGTATAATGGTTAGTACGGTAACCTTCCAAGTTACATGCACCGGTTCGATTCCGGTATCCCGCACCACTTAGATATCGTGAACGACAGTAACTTTAGCACCTAAGACATTCAATCTGGCAGCTAAATCCTCATAACCACGGTTTATGGTATAGACATTTCTAAGCATACTAATGCCGTCAGCTGCCAACATGCCAATAAGCAGCAACGAGGCTGGCCTTAAAGCAGGCGGGCAGACAACATCAGCCGGTCTAAACTTAGTCGGACCAATCACATAAAGTCTATGAGGATCAGCTAGTTCTATCTGAGCGCCAATCTTTGTAAGCTCGGTATAATATAGGGCCCGGTTATCATACATCCAGTCATGAATTAAGGTTCTACCCTTAGCGCAGGCGGCAATAGGTACAAAGTAGGGCAGGTTATCAGCATTAAGTCCCGGGTAGGGTAGTGAATGGATTTTATCCGCTAAAGCCTTAAGTTCACCGTCATGAGGGAATATAGTCAGATCTACTAAATCAGTGTAGCCATTATTTGCCTTATATCTGTCGCTTCTGGTTACTTTAAGCCCCATCTTTTCAAGTTTAAGTAATTCAACCGACATGAATTCAATCGGCACCCTTTTAATGGTAATCTTTGAGTTCGTTGTAACGGCAGCGGCTGTAAAGAACATTGCCTCAATTGGATCTTCACTAGGTGCATAGATAATATTCTTTTTAATAGAAGTTAGACCTTTTACCCTTAAGGTAGTTGTACCAATACCGTTCACGCTGACACCTAATTTCCTTAAGAATAAACAGACTTCCTGGACAGCATAATTAGCACTGGCAAATTCGATAACTGTTTCGGTACTAAATTTAGAGGCGGCCATTACAATATTCTCCGCAACAGTATCGCTTTGTTCATAAAGAGTTATTCTGTCAACTGGTTTTTTCTTTACGTCAATATGGTAGTTACTATTACTGGCTACAATACTTACGCCGAATTCCTCCATAGCAAATAGATGGGGCTCAATGGTTCTAGTACCAAGCTTACAGCCTCCGGCATAAGGAATCTTAAATTTAGTAAACTCATGGATTAACGGGCCAATGAACATAAGGACACTTCTCGTTTGTGTAGCGGCATTAATATCAATATTTTCCAGATCTAATCTCTTAGGCCGTCTAATTTCAATATCATTGCCTTCAAACCACCTAACTGTCACACCGATACTTTCCAGCACTTCAATCATCCGATAGACTTCTTCAATTCGGGGGAAGGCCTTAAACCTTGTTACACCTTCGTTAAGTAAACTGGCACACAGCAGTCCGACGGCTGCATTCTTGGAGGTCTTTAGGGTTATCTCGCCCTTAAGCTTGTGGCCGCCTTCAATCCTAAGATTAACAGCTTCGCCGCTTAAACTGATCAGCTGCTTATTTAAGACGTCGCTAATGCGGCCTAAAGTTTCAATGCTCAGGTTCTGGTTACCCCGTTCCATACGGTTTACAGCCGACTGGCTGGTGCCGAGCCGTCTGGCGAATTCTGCCTGTGATAAGCCCCGTTCTTGTCGTATTTGAGCAATGAGGCTACCAATTTTCTCAGATGATGATGGCATAGACTATGAATTTACCATAAATGATATATTTTTACAATATTTGTTTTTGTTACTACAGTAACTATTATATCTCCTCTAGAATAAAATTACCAGCCTGGAGTTTTGGCAATAAATAGTTCCTAGGATACAATAATAGCTAAAGAGGGGAGCAATAATGACAGACCAAGTAGTATTTAAACTAATTGATGAAGAAGTAAAGAGACAGAGTGAAGGTCTGGAAATGATTCCCAGTGAAAACCATACTTCTGGTGAAGTTTTAAAGGCTCTGGGATCAAGACTAACCGATAAGTACTCTGAAGGCTATCCCGGTAAGCGGTATTATGGTGGCTGCGAATTTGTCGATAAAATTGAAAACCTAGCCCGTGACAGAGCAACGGCACTGTTCAAAGTTGACCATGCCAATGTTCAGGCCTACTCCGGATCACCAGCTAACCAGGCTATATATTTTGCACTAGTCAATCCGGGAGACACTATTATGGGAATGGCCTTGTATTTTGGCGGCCATATGACCCATGGGCTAAAAGTTAACTTTTCCGGAAGAATATATAACTCGGTCCAGTATAAGACCGGGCAGGACGGCTATTTGGACTACGAAGCAATGGCCGATATGGCCACAAAAGAAAAGCCTAAGCTAATATTTGTCGGCGCAACAGCCTATCCAAGAATCTTTGACTGGAAAAAGCTTAGGCAAATTGCCGATCTTTGTAATGCCTGGCTAGTGGCTGATATATCCCACATCTCTGGTCTAGTGGTAGCCGGTGCCCATCCATCGCCGGCAGGTATAGCAGACGTCATTATGACTACTACCCATAAAACACTGCGAGGTCCGCGTGGAGCTCTAATACTTTGTAACGGCAATCCTTCCAATCCGCTAAAGGCAGTTGAAAGAACAAAAGAGAACTTACCGACCCTAATAGACAGGGCAATAATTCCTGGTCTTCAGGGCGGACCGCATAACCACCAAACAGCAGCCATTGCCATTGCCCTAAATGAAGCGGCTCAGCCAGCCTTCAAAGTATATGGCCAGCAAATAGTTAAAAATGCCAAGCGTCTAGCAACCAACCTGGTAAATAAAGACTATAACCTAGTCACGGGCGGTACAGACAACCATTTGCTGCTAATCAACATGACCAATAAAAAGATAACCGGCAGGGAAGCGGAAGCTGCTTTAGGCAAGGCCGGTATTACAGTCAACAAGAACACAGTACCTTATGACCCAAGGCCACCATTTGATCCAAGTGGTATCCGTTTAGGCACACCCGCTCTCACTACCCGGGGCCTCAAAGAGACAGAGATGGACCAGGTAGCTGAGTGGATAGATCAGGCCATAACTGCTAGCAGTGACGACAAGAAATTAGCCAAAATACGGGCCGAAATCAAAGAATTTACTAAAAAATATCCACTGCCATCTTAAGGCAACAGCTGCGGTTCTTGGGTTAGCTCGATGCCAAACATATCCCTAGTAGCACTAACAATCTTATCCTTAAAACGGAGTAGGTCATTAGTACTCTTGGCGCTTTGATTAACTAAAACAAGCGGCTGTTCTTTCCAGGTGGCTATTCCCGTTTGGTTATCAAAGTAATCTTTAAATCCAGCTTTCTCAATTAGCCAGGCTGCCGAAAGCTTCATTTGTCCGTCACTTGTTTCCCAGCCAGGTGCATCTTCGTATTGACTATGAACCTCTTCATATTTCCCTTTTGGAACTATTGGATTTTTAAAGAAAGATCCGCAGTTACGTATCTTAGTCGGGTCAGGCAGTTTAGCCCGCCTGATATTAATAACCGCCTGCCTGATACTATAAGGCGACAAATCAGAAATGCTGCGGCTATTTAAATACTGCTCGAGCCCTTTATATAACGGTAGTTTAATCTGGTCTTTTTTAAGATGTAAGCGGATAGATAATATAAAGTAACGTCCTGGCTCTTTTCTAAAGCAGCTGTCTCTATAACTAAAGTCGCAGTCCTTATTTAGCATCGTTAGAAAGGTCTTGTTTTTGTTATCGTAAGCTTCAAGGCTGACTAACGTTTCAGATATCTCCTGGCCGTAAGCTCCGACATTCTGAACAGGTGTAGCGCCAGCACTGCCAGGAATTAAACTTAAACATTCGATACCGCTTAAGCCCAAACTAACAGCCCTATCAATGGCCAGATCCCAATTTTCACCTGCCCCGATTACAATATCTGAGCCTTCATCGTCTTCGTTTTCAATGTCAAAACCCCTGATGTTATTAATAAGCAGCAGGCCCTTATATCCCTCATCCCGCCAAATAATGTTACTGCCGCCGCCAATCATTAAGACTGGCAACTTATTCTGACCAGCAAAGTTAAGGGCTTCGATGAGATCATCACGCTTATCGATAGATACAATGTAGCTAGCTTTACCACCCAACCCCATCGTTGAGTATTTGGCCAGGCTCACATCCCGCAATAGGTTCATAGAAGGCATTATACGTGAAGCCAGGCCAACCTTGTACTAGTAAGTTATGGGCGGTAAAATATAGTTAGTGAGAAATGCACCCCAACCCAATGCGCCATACAGGAGTTTAGGTCTCCATCTTAAGAGAATAAGGCATAGATATAACCGCACAGCTGCAGAAGTTTGCGGTGCAGTTGAAATTGACGAAAAACTGCTTAATAAAATTGAAGCTGGCATGGAAAAACCTGGCGAGGAACTTTTAGAACAGCTTATTAATCATTACCAAATGGAAAATAACGATGCTCTCAAGCTTTGGTCACTGGCTGGTTATAACATAGACGACCTAATGATTGAAGACACTGACCCGCTAATGGCCGGCAGTCTGCCTAGAAACATAATTATGCTTCTAGCCATAGAGCAGCGCACACTTTACTCAGATTCACTAGACATACACTATGATTCAAATGGTTTGGTCCTTAACTTTAAGCAAGTTGCCGGCCAGAAACAACCCATCTCAGTTGCCAAGCTAGGGATGAGCTATAAACAAGCAGAACAGGTGCACCAAACTCTGCAAAAAGTTCTACTTAGACACAAATACCTAAAAGGTCCGAAGGCTCTTCCAAAAGGCAAGAATCTTTGAAACGTAAAAATTCTTACTTACAGCTATTTATTCATAGCATAAGCTAAATATGATTAACCTACACTAAGGTTAATCTAAAAAGGAACATAAAATGACGATAGAAAAATTACTCGATCACCTGCATGAAAGTGCCAAAAAATTCCCAAGCAATCAGACACTGATTAAGAAATAGACTAGTATACTAAGAGGTTAATGAATGATACTACCAGCAAAGTTATATATAAAGTTGTCACTGAATTAAACCAATACGAAGTTATTGATGAAATATATACCGGTAGACCCGCGCGCGTGCTATATAGCGGTAAGTTTAAAACAGCCCAATCAGGCATACCACAAGACAATAAACCAACCTTACTTTTTGGCTATAACCGTCGTTTTAACGAGCTAATAGAAAACATAAAACCCTCTCATGTTCTGGCTGTTGGCGGCGGCGTATATACACTGCCAAGCTATATTATTAATAACCAAAGCGACATAAGCTTTGACATAGTTGAACCTGACGCAAAACTCGACGCCATTGCCGAGAGGTATTTTCATTTCAGACCAAATGACAGAATAAAAATCTTTCATGACTACGGACTTCACTACTTGACTAAAAACTCTATAAAATATGACCTTACCTTAATTGACGCCTATAGTGATAATAAAATACCAGACGAGATATTATCTAAAAAGTTCGCTAAACATTTATTGAAAGCATTAAAACCAGACGGCTTAATAGCAGCTAACGTCATATCAGATCTTGCAGCCAGTTCAGTTTTGTCTCAAATGCACCGGGTATATAAAAAGTACTTTATTTACGTTAAGGTTTTCCCAACTAGTGTAAACAGAATGTATTTCTATCCGCATAACTTAATTTACGTAGCTTCTAATAAACCAATCGAACTTAAGATGATGTATCCAGAAATAACCGATTTAAGCTTTTTGTAAGTCAGTCTTATCTTTTGACTGTGACAAATAAAGAGTGAGAAGAGCAAAAGAACCAGAGTTAATGATGCCCCAGTAAATAGCGAATGGTATGCCAACAATCGTAATAAAGGCTAAGGCAACTAATACCTGGATACCAATTATGCCGTAAACATTCTTATATTGACCTTTTGTTGAGTGCCAGCTGGCAGCCAGTGCTTCACCAACAGTACAGTCATTAAGTATTAGATAATACGGTGCCAGCAGGACTCTTGGCGCAACAAAGAAAAGGGGTATGACTAGCAAGATAAAACTTACCAGCATAATAACGTACATAATGAAAATAAGACCGATCATTTTTAGAAGCCTTTGGAGACCGTAATTTATAGCCGTTTGAAGTGTGAATTCATCACCCCTCAAAGAGGCAAAAAACATAGTTATAATAACAGCCTCCATAAAGGAGCCGATTAATAAGCTGGCTAGGTCTTTAAGAGCGGTATTCATAAAAGTATTCTTAAAAACAATGCTAAAAACTATATCTAAAAGTAAAAGAACTGCTATAGATAAACCAATCACTGAAACAAAGTTCCAGATTTGAGGTTTAATATGAGGTTTTACCAGCTTAAAAGACTCAAAAGCGCCTGGCCAATTACCCGGTTTTGGTACATCAATTCCATCTTTGTTTGCATGGGAATCTGTCATTAATTGCCAGTATACCATCAAAGTTTTTATGGGTGCTAGTTTTTAAGCGAATTGTTACCAAGCAAAACCAAACGGCACTTCCAAGGGTTATGGTTTAAGTGAATTAGTATCTGAGTTATCTATCTTTAGCTGGTTGTCTATATTATTTAGATCACCGTTTAGCTGATTTAAGTTGTGGTTAAGATTATTGACTTTTAAGTTAATGTTATTAGCCTGAGTTTTAACATCTCTAGCCGCATAAATTAAGCCACCAACCAATGTGGCCATTAAGAGAACTATAATCATCAGCATTACACCCACGTATACCTGAAAAGACTTATTCATCAACTAATAATAACCTGTAACTTAAAACCAAGCTAACAGATCTTGTAATTAAAATCATTTTGTGTTATTATATAACAGTGCAATACCCATCTAGCTACGCCGAGTTAGCATCTTCAGAAATCAAATTGTCCCCTCCTTCTCTAGAGGTATCAAGGGGTCATTCATCAATTAGGCTGCTTCAGTTTTTTGATAACTTCGGACAAGAATTTATAGCTGTGGAGGATTTATCACCTTACGGTGATCGTACGCAAGAAGCTTTATTTTCTGCTGAGGTTCTACCATATTCAGATTTACTACCTATTAATCATGTCGGTGATGACTATACTGTTTTTAGAAAGCCTGTAGATTTACTACCAATTGTAGCTACAACTTTGGGTTCCCGCCCCAGAAGTGATAGAGCATTAGATAATTTGTACGTTCATGTCGGGAAACAAGTAGCGCTTGATGCCCGAAAATTTACCATGCAGAACCTTGGTATAAAGAACCTAGCGTTACTTAGAGAAAGCGGCCAAGTAGTTTTCATCCCTCCTTATCATTTTAGATACGGCCTGCCTCGTTCAGGCCGAATAAGACATAATCTAGCTTCATCTATTGAAAAAAGCCTGCAACCAGTATTGTCAGATGCTAGAATAAGAGAATTAACCCGGTTAGCTATTAAAGGACTAGAAAACGGTGATTTATGAAAAACTTAGCCATAGAAAATCCTACACCTGTGCCGACACACGAAACATTAATAGCTGATATATATAGAAACGTTGGCTATTTTGATGAGCATCCCTATAGACATCTTGGTGATTCGGACTCTGGACACGGTGTATTATTTGGCACTTTACCACCTTACGGCGATGTAGCTATTAAGCCATTTACTCTGTTGTCAAGAGCAATGCATGAAAAGGAAGTACTGGAATATGCTCGAGGCGAGGGGCTCGATACTATTGAGCCTCTTGTGGTTGCATCAGAAGGATTGTATGCCTATCTTATATCTAAATATCGCCCAGACCTAAGACACCTCGGTCAATTAAGCTGGAATGAAAATGTTGCCTCAAAACGTCTGCATAGAGAGATTACTCCAGCGGTAAACTTTGCTGCAAATCTAGCCGGAAGCTTACAGGTTAAGGGTATGACGCATGGTGATATGCAGGCAAAGAACATTATGTTAAGCACTGATGGCACGTCGGTCTTGGCGGATATGGAAAATGGCCAGATAAGGCTAAAGGGTAATGAGTTGGCGAAAAAGGGTGATCGAGACCTTGCAAGGTTTGGAATATCAGTTCTACGTCGTGGCCTTCTAGCTGATAGATCCTTGAAATACCGACTTGGTTACTTAGGTGATGAATTGATAGATCCTGCTCTTGAAGTAGTAAAACTACCTACTGACTATGATCGCCGTGATGCAGTTAAAGTCGCTATCGCAGAGGCGATTGATAAATATGCAAGAGGTAGACATCCAACAGGACATAATCTCCACCGCCGCATAGCAGCCTAGTCTAACTGATTAATAAATAGACTTAGATTACTGTGTAATTTCTGGGTAATGATCTGGCTTAGACTCAAGATACTGTACTAATGGATTATCCTCTGGAACGGCTACTGTCTCTATAAAAAAAGCCAGTGAGTGAACCAAACCCCTCTCTATTCTCTGCCTGCACACGACTCAGTTCCTCGGCGAGTTATACCTAGAGTCCTGGCAAGACTATCAATATTATGGAAAAGCTTAGAGTTTAATCTGTATATATTATTTTATCAACTTAGAAATATGCCCAGCCCCGTGTAAAGCCATACTTATATGCTGCTTCGGGTGAACAACAGGAGGTAGATCCTCATAATTAAATGCGCGTGATATTCCCGCTAAACCTAACGTATCACCCCCTATTTCATGAAGTAATCTATCATAAGGTTCATCTTCCGGCATATCATCGCACTCAGCAGCTGGGGCAACATGGAATCCGCCAATTTCGTCTCCAAAGGTTACTGTTGAAACACCCTCAAATCCTGCAAAACTCATATTACTTGACCTTTCTGTTAGAAATAATAGGATAATTTAGTATGGATCTATGAGTTTGTCAATAGTCGCCTTGCAATCTCATAGTACCCTTGCTGACGCCGAAAGAAAATACATCTTATGCTTGATATATCGTAGTCCGAGAAGATAGCTTATTGTCGGTCGCCGTAAGAACGAATAGCTCGAGTGTCTAGCTCTCCTGTCTCATGTGCTAACCAGCGTATAGCATGCTCATCACCCAATGCACCAGGAGCATTACGAGCGAGTTCGACGGAAATTTCTGGTCTAAGTGTATTTCTTTGGGCTTCTTCGACTAATCTTCTGGCCATATCCGCACGATGTCCTTGCTCTACTGATAATTGTAGTTGCTCGTGTCTGTTGTTCATATTAATTTAATTACTAATCACATTGATAATATCATGCTATGTGTTATTTGTCAAACTGGTACACCCTATAGGATTCGAACCTATGGCCTCCTGTTCCGAAGACAGGCGCTCTAATCCGCTGAGCTAAGGGTGCATTTTTAGGCGTATACTATCTTATCAGATTAGAGGAGCTATATGAAGAGAACACTTAATACTTTAGGCGATGCTGAACTAGCCTTAAGGCCCTATGTACCCCTGGTAAAACAGTTAACTGGCAAAGATACTGTTTTTGACAGGATAGAGCCCTTAATGGCCTATTTAGGTAACCCAGAAAATAAAATCAGGGCTATCCATATCGCCGGTACAAGCGGTAAAACATCAACTGCCTATTATTTGTCAAAGCTGCTAACACTTGCCGGATATAACGTCGGGCTGACAGTATCGCCCCATATAGATAAAATAACTGAAAGAACCCAAATAAACAGTCAACCAATTGAAGACAATGTCTTTTGCCAGGAACTAGCAGAGTTTTTGGACCTTGTAGATAGTAGCGGTATAAAGCCGTCATATTTTGAACTTATCTATTCCTTTTCAATCTGGTTGTTTGCCAAACTAGGACTAGATTATGTAGTTGTCGAAACAGGTATGGGCGGTCTGTTTGATGCTACCAATGTAATAAGAAGGGAAGACAAAGTCTGTGTCATAACGGACATAGGATTTGACCACATGCATATCCTAGGGCATACCTTAAAAGAAATTACCTCTCAAAAAGTAGGCATTGTTCAGAAACATAACTCACTAATTATGTATGAACAAAATGAAGAAATTATGGGCGTAATTAATAAGTCGGTCAAAGAACATGATGCCAAGCTTTATCTAACTAGCGAAGAAAAAGAAAAAGCTCTATACGGCAACACAGACGATTTCAATAAATTGCCAGACTTTCAAAAGCGAAACTGGCTGCTTGCTTACTGCACCTACCGTTTTGTTAGAGACAGAGACTCGCTTAAAAATCTAAATAACCGGGAAATCGCTATCTCTATAAAAATCCAAGTACCTGCCCGAATGGATATATCTTACAAAAAAGGACATCGGGTAATAATGGACGGGGCCCATAACTACCAAAAAATGGCTGCCTTCATATCGAGCTACAAACACATGTTTAGCGGTCAAAAGGCAACTGTCCTTTTAGCCTTTAAAAATGATAAAGCTTATACTGAAGCATTGCCGCTCATTAAAGATATTGCCTCTGAAATTATTGTTACCACTTTTAAAACTTCCCAAGACCTGCCGGTAGAATCATGCTCACCAGAAGATATTACTCAAGCCTTAAAAAAGATAGATGCTAGTAACGTTAGCGCTATAACAGATAATCTAGAAGCCTTTAAAAAGCTGCTGAAATCTAAGACTAAAAACGTCATAATTACCGGCTCCTTTTATCTCATTGCTCAAATTAGAGAAAGTCTTAATAAGTGATAAGGTTAATTGCCGCTATAGACACTAAGCATGGGATTGCCAGAGCTAGCCAAATACCATGGGATTTGCCGTCGGACAGGGCATATTTTAAAGCTCAAACGCTTAAATTTGGCGGTAATATTCTTATGGGCCATAAAACCTTTAGCCAACTAAATAATCCACTCATCGGCAGAACTAATTACGTTGCATCACATTTGTTAATTAGTCTGCCAAACGGCGTAGCTCTGGTTAATAACTTAGAGTCATTTCTCAATAACTTTAGAGAGGATTTATGGGTGATCGGCGGTGAAAGTATATATGCCCAGACAATAGGAAGAGCACAGGAACTTTATCTAACAACTATCGAATCAGATTTTAACTGTGACCAGTTTTTCCCGAACTTTAATAACTTCAATTTAAAATCCTCAAATGGTCCGAACAAGGAAAATAACCAAACCTTTTATTTTGAGGTGTTTGAACGAAGTTAATAACCTAGACTTGGTAAAAAACATTACTGCATGTAATAACAAAGTTTGCCAGAATGAGTTTTAAAATGAAAGAAGAGACAATTGTTCTTGGCGGTGGCTGTTTTTGGTGTCTTGATGCTACATATAAGCTAATTAAAGGGATTAAAAAGGTTGAAGAGGGTTATAGTGGCGGTCATGTTAATAACCCCACAGATGAACAGATCTACTCCCAAAGTACCGGACACGCTGAAGTAGTCAAACTAACATTCGATCCTAAAATAATTGCCCTAAAGGATATTTTAAAGATCTTCTATACACTGCATGATCCAACAACTAAAGATCGCCAAGGCTTTGACGAAGGTCCGCAGTATAGATCGGTCGTCTTTTATCAAAACGATGACCAACTAAAAGAAGTCAAATTAGCAATTAGAAACGCTCAAAAACTATGGGACGACAAGATAGTTACTGAAGTCACAAAGTTTAATAAATTCTATCCAGCCAGCGAGTACCATAAAGACTACGAACTTAATCGGCCCGATTATTGCCAAATAGTAATTAATCCCAAACTAGCCAAACTAAGATCTAGTTTTAGTTCCTATCTGAAATAAATAAGTTCCGAGCTAAACACAATAAGAGATTGGCAGTCTAAACCCTAAAAGTGCAAATTTTTAAAAGCATCCACTAAAGGTGAGTAAATACAATAGTTAGTTGCTAGGGCAAGTGCCGCACTGCCCACACAAAGACCAAGCAACTTATACCTTAACAGCTCATTATTAGGTACGGTCTCAATTTTAGTTTCAGGGATATGTGTGGCAATATAAAGTCCAGGGTCTTTAATAGCAAATATTTTATCTAATTCATCGGCCAGAACTTGGCCTTGCCACGTCTCGGCAATATAGTGTCCACTGCTGTCTTCCCATTTATCTACTGGCATTTACCTAAATTATTATACTTAGTATATATTTTGCAATAATAACGACCCTTAATAGAAAACTTTAACGTCTTTAACTTTTTAGCCAAATACTAGCAGTTGTAGAAGGTAACATTTCATGTATATGTATATATTTGTATACTTAAACAGACGATGAAATTAATAAGCCTCAATCTATGGCAGGGAAGACTATATAAAAATTACCCTGACTTTATTCAAAAACATAATGCCGATATTATCTGTCTTCAGGAGGTTTATGATGCTAGCAAACAAATACATCTGGGGGATATGTTTACTTCGTTGTCTAGCGCTAAAAAGGCAAGTTCTTTAGAGAATGTCTTTTTCGCGCCAACGCTGTCCTTTATTATTCAAAACACAAAGGTAAGTTTTGGTAACGCTGTCCTAAGTCGTTATCCTCTTAATAACCAACGGACAGTTTTTACTAATGGTAAATATATTGCCATTGAGAATCCAGAGGATTACGTTTCAAATACACGTAATGCCCAAATAGCGAATACTAACCTGAATGGCCGGGTTATTAACCTTGTTAACTACCACGGTTATTGGGAGATTGATCCAGAAGGCTCTGATCGGACCCTAGAATCTATAACTAAACTTGTTAATGCAACTAAAGATCTAAAATCACCTCTCATTATGTCTGGCGACTTTAATTTAAACGCTAGTAGTAAGGCTATAAATTATCTTAAGAATGAACTTAATCTTAGGGACCTTACCGAAGAAGCAGGTTCGCCTTCCACAATGTCTAATCAAATAGTTCTATATACCGCTAGCTGCGATCATATATTTGTTAGCCGGGATATTAAAGTAAATAGCTTCACCGTGGCAGATGATCTAGTCTCCGATCATAAAGCTCTAGTCTTAGATTTTGATATATAACCCAGATTGAAGAGTCTGTAGAACTTTATTAAGTCTCTTTCCTACGACTTAAACCATCTTCAACACCGAACTGATAAGCCTCAACTTCACCAATTGGATCACGTCCGCATATATCCAGACCAAGTATAATGCCGTCATGTAATTTTCCGAGAGTGTAAAGATAATAACATGTTTTCTTATCATAGCAACCTAACCGGTAAGCTTCTGTCTCTGATATAATGATCTCATTAATATGGCAGTTTAAGTTATGCCTAACAATCAAGTCGAGCTATCTATAGTTATACCTATATACAATGAAGCTGCTGGTCTAACAAGTTTCCATGCCTCATTAACCGCAGTTCTTAAAAAGTCTGACGTTATAAGTTACGAAATAATCTATGTTGATGACGGCAGCACCGACCAAACTATAGATGTAATTAAGCATCTTAATACTGCTAATAAGCATATAAAATATCTACCACTATCTCGTAATTTTGGTAAAGAAAGCGCGATAACTGCCGGAATAAAGTTTGCCAAAGGCGACGCCATCATGCTTCTTGATGGTGATGGCCAACACCCAGTCGAACTAATCCCAAAGTTTATTGATCTATGGCTCAAGGGCAATAAAGTAGTTGTCGGCATCAGGCGTTCCAATACGAAAGAAGGCCTAACTAAAAAAGCTGGCTCGTATTTGTTCTATAAGACATTTAATATGCTAACTAAACAAAAACTAATCCCTGGCTCTACAGACTTTCGCCTTATAGATAAGACTGTTCGCACGGCCTTTTTGGAACTTAAAGAAGTCGATAGGATTAACCGTGGTTTAATAGACTGGCTAGGCTTTAAAACCGACTATATTGAATTTGACGCAAACCCTAGAATTTATGGGGGAGCAGGCTATAATTTTAGAAAACTTATAAAACTAGCAATTGACAGCTATGTCGGATTCAGTAATGCGCCTCTATATTTTTTCGGTTACTTAGGTGCAGTAATCTCTGTCCTATCGTTTTTACTTGGAGTAATTGTTTTTATAGAGCAGGTAATATTAGGTGACCCGCTTGCTTGGAAATTCACCGGAACAGCAATGTTAGCAATACTAATAATCTTTCTGGTAGGCTTAATGCTAACGTCTCAAGGCATAATGTCTCTTTACGTATCTTTAACTTACGCCCAATCTAAAGGCCGGCCACTTTACGTTATCGACTACGACAATAGCATCGGAATAATAAAGGAGTCAGGTGAATCTTCTAAAACATAGGCTAGTGCGATATTTAATTGTTGGTGGCTTTGCCTATTTAATTGAAATGGCCACTCTCTTCGGCTTACATCACGGGCTAAAAATTAGTCCGGTTTATTCGGTAGCTATCAGTTTCTGGGTAGGCTTAATTGTCGCCTTCTTAGCTCAGAAATATATTACCTTTGAAAACCACGAAAAAAGGCCAAGTATAATAGGTTTGCAGTTAGTTGTTTACGGCTTACTTGTAGGTTTTAATTATATAGTTACACTACTAGCAGTAAGTCATTTTAGTAACAAATTTAAGGTATATGAAATAAGGACGGTAATTATACTACTTAGTACTGTCTGGAACTACGCAGTTTACCGTTTATTATTTAAGCAGGATCAACTATCATTAGACGAATAGTATGAGAAAAAAAAGTAAAAACAATACTCTATTTAATAAAAAAATAAAGAGCAGTCAAAGAAAAAGCCTTAAAAAGCTTATTCTATCAGCAAGATTTGCTAATATTTACCTGGTTGTTTCCCTGTTAGTCTTAACCTTGAGCATTGTTTTCTGGTCCTTCTTAAGCGCCAAAGTCCAGTCGGTTAACCAGGGTCAATCTGTCTTCGTTCAATTAATGGCTAACTTTCAGACTTTTCACCATGCCATACTGTCATCGCAGCAGACATTTATACTCAAGTGGCCGGTCTATTTAGTTATTAGTCTTTTTGGCGCCAGCAGTGCAGGCATAATTGGCGGCACCATTTTTATAGTTCTTCTTACTGTCGGTTTACTGGTTGGAATATTAAGGCAAATAGAAAAACGGCCACTATATCTAGGTACAATTCTTCTTGGACTAGCATCAGTTTTAATGCTCATCCCAGCCGAGCCAAAACTAGGCGTACTAATGCCTGCAAATATGGCAATGCTAGCCACCCGGAACATTGAATATTTAGTTTTCATATATGCTCTAATTAACCTAATCAAGTCACCGCATGCCCAGTCGAAGAAGTTTTGGCTAAGCGTAGGCCTTATGTCGCTGGTTATAGCCTCAGACAAATTCTTCTTAATCATATCCGGCATCGGAGCGGTCCTGGCGATGATCTACTACGGGCTGCGCAATAAGTCTGTACAAGATAATCTGGTCACCAAGTGGCTGTTAGTAACAATCGGCGGCTTTGTTGGTTCGCTGCTGCTATTTTGGCTAATCAACGTAAGCAGGCTGACGACAATCGTAGGTCAAACAGCTGGTTCATTTTCAAGCACGATTACTGCCCATCGACTTGCCAGCGCACTGCACTATATGTTTTCCAGTGCCCTAACTAATCTAGGCGCTAACCCTAGGTTATTTAGATTTACCAACAGCCCAATAGGTCCCATGAACGCCGCATCAGGTATTGGCTTGGTCGGCTATATCTTAAACTTTTTAATATTAGCTCTTGGAGTACTAGTAATATTTCTCGGCGTAAAGAATAGCCCAAGCACTGTCAATCAAAAAAAGATTAATGCTAAATCCGTTTTCTCAGTTCTCGGAGTAATAATCTCCTGGACGACCCTGGCAGCCCTTCTGGTCTTTATATTTACCAGCCATAATGTGAAGCTGGACGTGAGTTATCTGACTATTCTTTTGTTTGCTGTTTTTGTATCAATTACTAACTTTAGCGTTAGAAAAAACCTGCAGCCTGAATATTTAGTAACTATCGGGGCAATTTTACTAATCGGTATACTGCTGTCTATTATGCCTTTAGTACGGCAATACAGAGCCGATCAACAGGCATCCTTAAGCTTCAGAAACCAAAATTCAACTATAATTGCTGCTTTAAAGCAACACCCGGTCAAAGTTCTAGTCGGAGATTATAGGACGGTTATACCTATAGCCGAGAGCGATAAGAGTCTAAACAAAATCATGCCACTAAACGGCTGCACCAAACAACTAAGTGTCAATACCAGCAAATTGTGGCAGACAAATCTTAATAATCAAAGCTTTGCCTATATTCTAATAACCAAACCGGACATAAGTAACTCTCCAACTTGTTCACTAAGTCAGATAAGGCAAATCTATGGTTACCCCAACAGCTCTGTCTTAATTAGTGGTACTTTAAGCAATCCTAGAGAAATACTCATCTTTTTTGATCATGGGATCCGTAAACATAAGCAAGTTAGTAGTCCAACAGTTACCCTTACGCCGTATCAGCTATCTAGCCTTCCGCTGATAAACTGTGCTAAGCCGACTCTAATGACCATAGTTGCTCATCAGGATGATGATTTACTATTCATGAATCCTAATTTGACTAATTTCCTAAAGACTGGAGACTGTGACCGGGCCATATATTTAACCGCTGGTGATGACGGTCAAGGCGAAGACTATTGGATAGGCAGGCAGCTTGGCTCCGAAGCAGCCTACGATACTATGCTTGGTCTTGGACTAAACCAGATCTGGCTGCAGAAGAATATTGAAATTGCAAATCAAGAATACGTTTCAATTGCCCACCCATCGAGTAATCAAAATATCTCTTTAATATTCTTTGGTCTGCCAGACGGTAACTTAAACGGTCAGGGTTTTCCATCAACAAAATTTGAATCCTTAGCTAAGCTATATTCAGGTGCTATACCTTCTATTGAAAGTGTTGACAAGCAATCGACGTACTCTCTTAGTGGGCTTGTTTCAGCTTTGACAGCCTTAATGGCTTACTACCGGCCGACTGAGATTTGGACCCAAAGCTCATTTTATACAAGCGGCGATCACAGCGATCATATTACTACCGGCAAAATTGCAACTAAAGCCTACAACAGCTATGAAACAAATCAATACCAAAATATTGTCCAAATACCTATTAAATATTATGTTGGCTACCCAATCCGTTCTCTTCCCATAAACGTTTCACCAGCAAACGTTGCTTTTAAGGCTACCGTCTTCAGTAATTACGCCAAGCACGACAGCAATATTTGTAACGCCCAAAGCTGCCCGAACTTACTCCCATATAGCGGTTATTACTATCGCCAGTACACAGAGCCCTATTAATCTACTTTGAAAGATCCAAGCTGACTAGATGGATAAATCAGCACTAAACTGCCGTCTGATAGTTGACTCTCGCTTTGCCACTGGCCAATCTCAGCCTTTATTGAACTAAGACTACACACTGAAGGGGTATTTACTATTTGGTCACCATCTAATATTACCGGCACTAACTTGGATTTAATTGCTGAAGTCTGATCATAATATGCCTTATCAAAGAACAGCAGGGAGGGAACTAAAACCCCATTATTACAACTTAGGGGCAATAGTTTTACTTGCCCATTAGAATAGTAGTCTGACGGCAGGGAAGCATCCATACTGGCGTAAGCAAAGGGATACTTACCCGATTTCATAAAAGAAGATATAGCGTAAATGTGCGAATCTTTAGGAAAAGAAGTATTAAAGTCCCTAGCTAAACCACTAAATAAACTTAGTAGATTAATAATAATGAGCAGGCAGGTTAAAACTATAAGCGGCAAGCGGTATCTATTTTTTATAGCTAAAACACTACTAAGTAAAATGAAGAAAATAGGTATGGTCATTATTAAATAGCGTGACGTCTGGGACTGCAGAGCTTGCCCTGAAACAATATAAAAAGCTAGATCTAAACCCCAAAAACAAAGGATAAATAGACCCAAGTCTCGTGGTAATATTTTTTTGATCATGTAATAAAGCCCGATTAAAACAATTGCTAACACAAACAGCAGATTAAGCGCCTCGATTACATGGCCATACTCATAACCACCGACATAAAGTCTGGCTATTTGTTTGAATGCTGGCACTATGCCATGAAATGTTGCACCCAGAAGCCCCAGATTATTTGTATGGGTGGTTAGGGCAAGAAAATTAACATTCAAAAGTTTCTTAGCAATTAAACTTAATAATTTAGAGCCAATAAAACCAGCCGCTACTGCTAGAAACAAATACAGCCATTTAGTACGATCTTTTTGCTTGGACTTTATAATAAAAATATTTATAGCTTCAAAGATAAGAAACGGTATAAATGTCATATATAGCTGAATGGGATCGGCAAATAGGACGATACTTGAGACAAGTCCAATAGCCATCAAACCCTTTAAGGAGCCTGACTTTAAATAGTTAAAGCCCAATAGAACAACAAATAAACCGCCAACGATCTCTAAATTCCTAGAATTACTAAACTGTATCCAATACATCGAACCGGCCATTAGAGCCAGCCACAAACAGCATAGGTAAAAAACACTGCCAACCTTTATGTTTAGACGTATAACTATGCTTCTCAGCACTAAAACTAATAAAACATAAGTTGCTATATCTATAATTAAAGTCATTAAAATTAAGCTAAGACGAGGGCTTAAGTGAAGCCAGCTAAAAGGAATGTAGATGAATATCATCTTGAGGATATAGTTAGTCGGGCCAACTGTAGCTCCACTATGAAAACCATTAATCCACTGCCGAGACAGCAGTTGCTGACCAACCAAGTCAAAAGTACTAGGCTTTATGAAAAACCTTAGCATAGCCCAGGCGCTAACTATCAAGCTACCCAAAGCAAGAGCAATATATTTGCTATGAAGTTTCACACTCGACCTTAAAGAGTCTAAAGTATTAGATTTTTTAGCCACTAGCTTAAATTCTATATCAGCCTATAACATTATCAAAAGCACTGACTATATACTTTAACTTACTTAAAGACGTACTCTTATATCTAATAAAGCATCTGGTTCAACAGTAAGCAGTCGCCGAACATCTATCTCTTAAGCCATCTTTTCCTTGTTTCGTAGCCGACTACAGCCAGCATGTAGAAAATTAAATCAGAACCAAACTTACCAACTAGAAAGCCAATCGGGTAGGGATGGATATATTGAGGCACTAGATACATGGCAAATGGACGTATCAAGAAATTGTCTAAGACTTCAGCCGGTGCAAATTCAACAAGCAAATTAGTGCTGGCTACACCAATAACCGTAGCTACCCGTTTTAAAAAAGAATAGCTCCTGTACTTCTGGTTATTAAGGAACAGTTCAGTCGATATAAAATAGCCGTAAAAACCAATACCTTCACCAAGCCAACCGGCTCCAGCAGCCAGGACATATGAATGATTATGGCTAAAAACTAAAGAGGCGGCAATTAAGGCAAAAGCTGTGCCCAGTATTTCGGCTGGTATGTATCTTCTAAGCCACTCTTTGGTTTTCAATCTAAGCTTAAGGTTAACCATGCCGTTAGTATATCACCGAGGTTTGGTCGCTATTAGCTGTAAGAGTCTCTAGGATAGTACCTTCAAAGAGTACTCGATGAAATAAGTACCGGATCTAAACGTTCTATCATAGCAAACAGTTCCTCTCCTTGTTCTAGAGCATAGAGTGCATCAAAAGGAGAGGTGCACAAGCCAAAAGGGTAACTTTCTATCGGTGTGCCATCATCCGGATTTGTCAGATAAATACCCATTGCTTCAGTGAAGTAGCTTATCGGTCTCGAAATACACAGATTGCCATCCTTATTAACCCAGAAAAGTGACGTTAATGTTTCATTCCTTCCTGATGGATTTTCTTCACTAAGAGGTTTTTTCTTGGACTCGTCAGTAAAATCATACATGTCTTGTGCGTCGACAAAGTACTGAACGTCGTCTTCATGATCTAGCGTAAAGTCTCTACTAAGATATTGAGTTTCCCTATCCAAATGACAGAAAGGTTCGTTTGTGATAATCCTTATAATAGGTATTGGATGACCATCTATTGTTCTTGAGTTACGATAAGGCGAGTATAATACGAGAACTTTTTTATCCGGCATTGATGTCATAACACTACTACCTACGCTGTCATCTTCTTCTTGACCTGTGAGCGTAAAGATAGCCCAACCTGCACCTTCTGTGACACCATGTTTAGCTAACTTATCTAGAACTTTAGATCTTAATAAATGGGTTTGTTCTTGTAGATAAGCTCGTAAAACTCCTTCACTGCTGCAACGGGCTAGATAAATTTCATGGGCAGGAACAATCTCGGACTTTAGTTCGTTAGATATCCTCTCGTTCATTGGTACATACTATCACATCTAGCGATATAGTGGTCAAGTATTTATGCTTATTAGTTTGGAGGGCCATCGTAGAATTAAGTGCGACAAAGATTCTAGGAAGTTACGGACTTTTTATTGCGAGGGTAGCTTGAGAACTCACTCCTAGACTTCACTACAAATATAACTGCCAATATACCTAGTATAGGTGTCGATATTTCTACTCCCCAAGGATGAGGCGGTACGATTGCACAAATAGCACCAGCTAACGCTAGTCCCCACTTTTGACGTTTAAGAGCGTAAATCCCTCCGACTATAGCGATAATCCCGATAACAGGACCAATTAAGCTAAAAGCATGCCAATCGGACCAAATACCAGAGGATGGTTTAGCCCTAAAGAACTCGCTCATGCGATACCAAACTATAAATGCACCACTTGCAATACTCAGTACTCCGGCAGTTGTTGGTTTCCATGTTTTCACAACTTGTATTATAGCCCTAATACCATCACGGGCTCGAACTTTTTAACAGATACGAACGAAGCTCAAAAAACAACATTTCTGACTTAGAGACTAATTCTCATCTGTTAGCAAGTCTTGGAGGGCCATCAGGGACTTGAACCCTGGACACCCTGCTTAAGAGGCAGGTGCTCTAACCAGCTGAGCTAATGGCCCTTGATTTGTTACTCTAACAAAAAAATAACCTATTTACCAGATTATCTTATCTTAAAATATTAACATTTAGACCCAAACAGTTATAGTTTATATCTAAATATCTAGTATATTGAGTAAGCCAAGTAGGTCCGCCGTTGAAGCTATCCAAACAGTAGCCAGCAGCTATTTGTTTTGAATCAGAGCCTGTAGCAACCCAAGCTGGCAGCAGGTTTGTCCAATCCTTCGTTATTAATTGCCATTGACCTGGGTAGGAATAAAAACCAACGGTTGGCATAAAGGCATATTTATGAATAGCTGCAATCATGCCAGTTAAAGCCTCTCGATTTTGTGTAAAGCTATTAGTCCAGCTATTTTCAGTTTCAACATCAAGCCACCAGGTAAAACTATGACTATCCTGATTCCAGGCATATTTCATGGAATAAACAGCGTCGTTATAGCCAAAGTTATATGCCAGGCAGTTTAAATTATCTAACTGGCAGTGCTTTGGACCGTCTTTATACATAAGGCCATAACTTATACCGGGATAACCGGTATTTAAATATAACGAGTAGTCGTTATGAAAAAGCAGGCTCTCCTGGGCCAAACATGGATTGTGACTGAAACCCAGCCCATTATTAATGCCGATGATGCCGCTAGTACTCAAACTAGTTATTTTCTCATTGCAGTTTGGCCAGGATAGATCATTGAGTGTTTGGTTATCAGCAAAGGCAGAATTAGGTAATAAGAGCAGGGAAGATATAAAAAAGACGGCTATAACTATCCATCTGACACTTAGTTTCATTTCTTTAACATCATAGCTTTAAAGTCAAGCTGCTGTCTATAACTTCATCTCAGGTATAATAACAGTCATGAAATTACTTAACGGCCAAGAACTAGCCGGGTTTATTAAAAAAAGACAGGCCAGTGAGGTGAATGCCCTTTATTCGACTCATCATATTAGACCTAAGCTTGCCATAATCCTAACCATTGACCATCCGGTTATTAATGTCTACGTTAAACTTAAAAAAAGATATGGACAGGACATTGGCGTTATAGTCGATGTGTATAACATTTCTCAAGCTGAAGTACCAGCTAAACTTAAAGAGCTAAATAAAGATGAGTCAGTTAACGGCATAATAATCCAGCTGCCGATTGAAGACCCTGAAAAAACAGATGAACTAGTTAACCTAGTTGATCCCAGTAAAGATGTTGATGCCCTAGGCAAAAAGGCTACCTTTGAACCGGCTACGCCTATGGCTATCATGTGGTTGCTGGCAGGCTATAGCATAGATCTAAACGGCAAAGATGTTCTATTAATAGGGCGGGGTAAACTAGTCGGTCAGCCGCTGGAGAGAATGCTAAAAAGTAGCGGTATCAACGTTAGTCTAGCTGACCGAGAAACAGCCGATCTAAAATCTGAAACATTAAAGGCGGACATCATCATAACAGCTACCGGCAGTCCAGCTATTTTATACCCCGATATGATCAAGGAAGGGGCAGTGGTTGTTGATGCTGGTGTAGCCAGCGAGGACGGTAAGACAGTCGGTGACGTTGATGATTCACTTTATGAACGCTTCGACCTGACAATAACCCCTAAAAAAGGCGGTGTTGGCCCCCTAACTGTCTGTGCCCTGTTTGAAAATGTTATTACGGCTGCTAAACGCAAGAAATAAGTCTTAGGCGAAGAATTCGAACTAATTTACGGTTATGCTGATAGCTTAACACCAGTAGCCTCAGCTACTTTTGAATCCACTGCTCTAATCTATCGACTTTGTGCCCTAAAGCCAACATCTCTTACATATAAGTTTCTGTTTGCTTGGCATAAGCATCAATAGCGGTGGTAAGATGATCATTTTTCGAATCTACTTCATCGAATCTCCCATGGACCTTCTTAAACTCGCCCTGCACATATTTGAATAGTTTCGTAAATTCGTCTTCACTCATAGTATTGAGATTATACCACTGACTTAAGTTTGAAATATATTAAAATCATCTCGCATTTAATAATTCAATAATTGGCTAGACTTGCCAGGTTTTAATAAAGTTATCAAAGAGTGGCTTAATGTCTTCTGGCATTTCACTTGTTTCTAGTTTTTGGTAGTTATAACTAACCGGAAGATCAAAGGTATATTTTGTACTAAGACCTGGATACTTTTTAAAACAGAGCTTCATAGCTGCTCTGGCTTCTTTAATTTCACCAACACAGTCGAGTGGCTTGTTGCCGCTGATTCCAAGAAGCTGTCTATATGTTTCCTCTAAACTCGGCTCAAGTAGTAGATTCTTGCCGTGCCACAAACTCTCGAGAGCCGATCTTTCAATAAATGGCGTTAAGAGCATAAATATAAATGCACACTTAGGACATTCGCCGCACCAAAACATATGGTCTGAGTGAAGGGTATAAGCTCTGTTACACGAACTAAATACGTTTTTATACTTATTAAAACCAATTGAGGCAAATATTTCAGCAACATAAAGCTCGCTCATTGGTCTTAAGAATGAGTAGTACCTGATAGATTCACCATAACTATTCTTTAAGAATCTTTGATAATCTCTTTCAAACTGCTGGCTCTTAGAATACTGGTGGTTAATACTAACCCCCCTATATTCTAAAGTCGGTTCGTTAGCCGTTTGTTCGTTGCTGACAACAACGTCGCGTCTGCCTGTTAAGATGGCGACAATTACACCAACCGAAGATATGATAGCTGAAATGGGCACATGGCCGTTTAGGGCTCCCATTGAATTAAGCTCGAGTAACTTAGGATCAATAATCCTTTCTACAAAAGCGTGTTTAGTACCCATTTTTTTGACCAATGGCTCCAGCTGCTGACGATGGTTTAAACTCCAAGTTATAAAATCCACACCATCTTTTTTAAGAGCTTCAGCTGTCACTAATGAATCCTTACCGCCGCCAATGCCGACTACCATGCCCTCATGTTTACCGCCAGCAAGTACATCCTTATGCTTAGAACTGATTGGGAAATTAACTTTACTCTTTGTATCAAGCCCGTTAACATACCAAAACTCACCTAAACCTTTTTCATACGTTTGGCTATAAAAAGCTGCTTCATCCTCTGTTAGGTTGCCCAGTGACAGCTCAATATTTTTAGGGGCATAAGCTTTAAAATATGAAACACCGGCAATTACAAGCAGGTTTTCAAGAGCCCTGTTTAGCTGCTCATTGTCATAATCAGCGAATGTAAAATCAAAGTAGTAGTTTTCGCTGAATTCCTGGCCGTCAGAATAACCATACCTAAGTTCAAGTGTTTTAAGTGTTTCATCAAAGATGTAATACTTAAAAATAAATGTCTTATTAGTGTTCATAGATTATCTACCGCATCATTAAACTTAAGTCCCCTATCCTCAAAGTTCTTAAACATATCAAAACTAGGGAAACCAGGGGAGAGAATAACGCTGTCCTCAGCGCTGGCTATTTTACTTGCCATATCCACTATCTCTTTCATTGACTTAGACGAACCAAGCACTTCGTAGTCAGTAAAGTTAACCCCAGATAATGCCTTAGCCAGTCTTTCGCTTGAATTACCAATAATAAATATTTTTTTAATATCCTTAGCATTACCAGATACTGCCTTCACTAAATCTTTAAGATCAAGACCCCTATCCTTACCGCCTAATATTAAAATCTTCGGTCCTTTAACAGCTTCAATCGCAGCAACAGAGGCTGGTGGCGCTGAAGCAAATGAATCATCTACATATTTAACACCCTTAACTTCCCTAATAATTTCCAGCCTAAAAGGCAGTCCGCTGAATTCTCTCAAAACATCAGCCATCGGCTCAGTATCCTGATTTATTTGCCAGACGGCTGTAACAGCGGCACAAACGTTTTGCAGATTATGCTTGCCAATTAGTTTTATCTCAGACGTCCTAATAACCGGCGTGCCGTCAACAACAATATTTGAACCGTCAACTAAAGCCCCTGGTGACTCAAAGTACGGTATTAATTTACCAGGCGAGGCAGAAGCAATCCTTTTAGAGTTAGCGTTAAGGCCATAATATATGGCCAGATCATCCTTAGTCTGGCATTCAAATAACTTAGCTTTAGCCTCATAGTATTCATTTTCATCAGCATGCCAATCTAAATGTTCCGGCTCTACCATTAAACAAACAGCAATATGCGTTGGATACTTAAGATCAATCAGCTGGTAATTAGCGAGCTCTAGAACTACCCAGTCTTCTTCTTTAATATCTTCAGCCAGTAAATCGAGAGGCGGTGTACCAATATTACCGCCAAGATGAACTCTAAGTCCGCTTTCTTCAAGCATTTTAGCAATTAAGGTTGAAGTAGTTCCCTTTCCTTTTGTGCCAGTTACGCCAACAACATTCTTTGTCGGGCAGAGCCTTAAAAACTCGTTGGTGTTAGATGTTACTTTACCTAGTATTGCTTTGCCATTAGCTTTTACAATCTCAGTCGGATGAACACCGGGACCCCTGAAGATAAGATCAAACCTGTCCAGTCCATCTAAATATGCTTCACCGATCTGGCTGTCAACGCCTTCAGGCAGGTTAGTCGCTGTGTCTTTATCGCAAACAGTTAAAGCATTATCTGTGTTTTTATAGTACTCATAGACAGATTGACCTTGGCTACCATAACCTAAAATAGCAATTTTCACTGCAGTATATTATGCCAGTTAAGTGAATCTTAAGCTACCCAAGATGCTTCTTTACAGTATCGGCAACTTGTCTTGGCGTCATGTCAGCTTTTAAGATAACACCGCTAACACCCAATTTTTTAACAGAGTCAGGAATCTCTTGCTCACCCATATTGGTGAGGATAATAACCTTAATATGCTTGCCCCAGGGGGTAGCTCTTAGCTTAGCCAGCATCTGATCACCATTCATCTCCGGCATCATAAGATCAAGCAGTATAATATCCGGCTTCATAGACTGGGCAAGTTCAAGGCCAATCTTGCCGTCTCCAGCTGTTTCAACCTGATAGCCTTCAGCTTCAAACTTAAAGCGGTACATCTGGCTTATAGCCTGGTCGTCCTCAATAATAGCTATCTTCACATTTTTAGACATAATTTAATCCTAAGACAACTTTAACTTATTTACAATTCAACTGGCCGTCACTTCTCTGACAATATCTATAACTTGCTGCGGTGTGTAATGTGCTTTGACTATATATCTGTCGACGTTAAGTAATCTTAATTTAGACGGTGCTTCATCCTTAGATATATTAGTTAAAATAATAACCCTTATATTTTTAGCCCAGTCAAACTTACGAAGATCTTCCAGCATATCCTCACCATTTTTAATGGGCATAAGAAGATCAAGCAGTATTAAATCGGGCATAAATTCTTTGACCATAGTAAGACCGGCTTCACCATCACTAGCAGCCTTAACCTTAAAACCCTCTAGTTTCAGCTTGAACATGTAGAGTTCTTGTATAGGGATGTTATCCTCTATAACCGCTACCTTTATCTTATTGGTTCCTTTTATGCTTGACATATTACTAATTTAATATTACTCTAACACTGTATTTTAGTACTTTAGAAGAATAAAAGCACTCGTTATGTAAGGGAGACTTTACGAGCGAGTGCTTTTTAACTAGAAGAAGGCAAAAGAAATATGAATATACATGTGGCAAGCGGTTTAGGCACAGGCCCTACAAAGCTATCTGCTTTTGATGCAGCTCTGAGTGTAGCTGGGGTGGCCAACTACAATCTTATAAAACTTAGTTCTGTTATACCTACTAAAACGAAAATAGTTATACATGATGATGACGGCAAGATCGACAAGCTGCCAGGCGAGTGGGGTGACAAACTATATGTAGTCATGGCTGAATCAAGGGTAGATACACCAAATGTTGAAGCTTGGGCTGGTATTGGTTGGGTTCAAGACAAGGAAACTGGCAGGGGACTATTTGTAGAACATGATGGTAACAGTGGAGAGGCTGTAAGACGAGATATTACACAAAGCCTAGAAGCTCTAATGGCCACACGCAATATAGATTTTGGTGAAATAAAGATGAAGGTAGTCGGTAAAACCTGTACACACCATCCTGTCTGTGCGCTAGTTGTGGCTGTTTATGAATCCCAGGGCTGGGATCATGGAGGTGAGTGGTGACACCTTCACTTCCCGCGGAACCTGATCCTGTTAATTTACCTACCCCAGAGGACTTGGTAGGAACAGTTGATCATGATGACCCAGGAGAAGTAACGGCGAGTTATGGAGTAAATTCAGGACCAGAAAAGGTTGGCCAGTTAGAGAAAGCTAAAGACGTTATAAGAAAAGCAGTTGTAGCGGCAGAGTTATTGCCCGTTACTAACGAAGGCTCTCGTTATGCTGCCTTTGCGGCTGCAAATGTTCTTACTCACAGTAACCCATTGGCCGGAGCCGTGGTTCTTGGTGGCGGTACGTTAATAGTCGAAGGTGCGGGCGCAATAGCAGCCAGTAGCCTAATTACCAGGCCAAACGGCGTAAAGTTTTTGAAATGGCTTAATAACAAACTACAAAACTTTCTACCAGAAGATAAAGGACTTTCTAAACCAATTGTTGATGCTGGTATAGCAATGACTTTTGGTACGCCCGCATTAATGACAGTAGAGCAAGGCAGAAAACCTGAGCGTACGTCTATAGAGGCAAAACGCCAGGGGCTCCTAACGGCTACTTGGTTGGCTGGTGTCTTTGCTGTAGAAGGAGCTCTTACATCAATGGGGGTTCAAGCTGTTAATAGTATTCCAGCAAAAGTTTCTGCCGGAGTTCTTATAACTGGTGCCTTAATGGCAATGCCCAGTTGGATTAAAAAAATTGCCTCTGCTCGAAGTGCTGAGTTAGCTGACCGATATGGTACGGTTAGTGAAATAGTTCAGGGTGACTCTATAACACAGGAACAAACCGAAAGATCGCTTGATAATTACGAGTCCTTTCATGGCCAAGAAGATGAGGCGGTCAAGGTTGGGCTTTATGGCGAGGATCTAGAAAAAGCATTCAAGAATCCTGAAGCTGTTCTGATAGGGTATGAGCCCAAGAGAAAAGGTGAAGAGACCTATGCACCCCTACTAGTTCCAGCTAAAGAATTGGAGTGGTATAACACGAAGTTACTAACAGAAACTTACGGTGAGGGTGCGGAGGTTTACTATTATGCTCATCCACCCATTCCGAGTTCTGAGGAGTCGCAAGCATTAGTAGCAGATGCTATTAGGCAAAAGCTGGATAATGGCTCAATTGTATTTACAGATCAGTATATTAGCCAGCCAGATGGCATTTTAGAAAGTATAGCTAGTAAACACCCTGAACTATATTTGCTTGAAAACCTTGGTAATGGTGAAAAACATAGAACTGGTGAGGTCTTCGTTGCACCCATTACGTTCAATGGTGTTACGGAAGTTAAGGAAGGCCCACCTCTAAGAGAAATATATCGGCAACTTGTTGAAGACGGGGAATTATCAGTTGATGAAAATAATGGGGTTGCTCTCATAGACGTCATAGAAGGAGAAGATGCAGAAAAGATATGGGAGATTTACAATAATCCATTCGCTAAGTTAACCGAGGGGCATCCAATGTATGCAGGCTTTACCAAAGAAGATTTAATAGGTATTCTGGCAGACCCAGAAGTAGCCAAGATAGTTAACCGTGTAAACGGCTCCATAACCACTCTTTGCTTTTTTGTTCAAGATTTTGACCATTGCCCATGGTTCAATAAGCAATACTACAAAGACAACTATCCGGAGTATTATGACACAAACAATATAGCTATCTTCCCGGGTATTGTTTCGGATGAGAATGCCAAAGGATCTGCATATTCACTACCTGTCATAGATCTTACGACCAGACTTTATGCCGGAAGAGGTACTAATGGGCTTATTACATTTGAGTGTACTGAAACTAGTGCAGAATATATACCAAAGTTAGTCACATTTGCTATCAATCATGGTAGTCATGGCAGGATTCAGCCAATAGGTGAGCCTGTATCTATTACGGAATATAAAGCTTTACATCTAGCCAGCTGACTTATTCGTAATAGTATATTTCTTCAGGAAAGAACCGTCCTCGTTCATATAGGATTCCTTGAGTCTGCGCAAACCAGGAAGACCAAGGTCTTGCTCCCAGTTGGTATACTTACAACCGAAATGTTTTAAATCTTTTGCAACCAGATTCGATAGGAAAACATCGATATTCTCAAAAGTTAAAATAGACTTTTGGAAATGGCAAATAGCACAGTCCATTTGAGCGATCTCGTTAATAGAAAAACCAACAAAAGTATCGGCCAAAAAAACCTGAATACCGACCAGCATAAAGTGCTTAGCATACTTAAAGAGCCTTTCTATCGCAGCGGCTTCGCGTCGTACCTCATCATTATTACGGTGACGCTCTGATGACCAGCTCAAAAAGATCTGATCCGCCTCGTGCATAATAGTCGGATCGTTAAACTGCATTTTTTTGAGCGACAGATCTTCATAATAAGTACGTACAAATTTACTTATTTTATTGCGTTTAATTTTGTTATGACCGCCAGCTAGATCTACTTGAGCTGCAAGAGGGTATATGTAATCAAATTGATCGCGATCCTCGACAATTTCAAAATTAGACGGAAATTGAATAGAGTTTATAACGTCTGCTGGTACTAATTTTAAGCTCGGGCTGAGGTTTAGCAGAGCGGTGAGGGATTTATCAATATCTTGTTTACCGAGAATTGAATAAACAGGTTCGCCAGTTACGTAATCATCCATTTTAATAACTAGGTTGCCATTAAGATTAGATATCTCGGTTGTCCCATCTATATCCCAGCAAAAAAGACTAGTGAAATTAAAATCCGAGTAGGGTGGAAACTGGCTTACGAAGGCATTTATTTCTTGTTTGTGACTTATGTCTAACTTTGAAAAGTTTGGATATTTAACAATCATTGAACTCAGTTAACGCTTACTTATCCTATGATATACTTTGGCTAAGGATAAACATAATGGAAGTAAACTTTATTTCTTATATTCCTGCAATTATTGGTATTGTGTCAATAACCATTTTTGTAGCGCTCAACGCTCGTAATATAACAAATAAAGTTTATGCGATACTCAATGTCTTTGTGGCACTATGGCTACTCTTCTTATTCCTAGCAGATATAACTCATGACACCACCTCTGCTCTCTGGTTATTAAGGCTTGCTTTGTTTTTTGGCCAGTTAATGTTTCTTATGTTTTATTACTTCGTTCTCGTATTCCCATATCAGACAAAAGTCAATATTAAAAGGCAAATTATCTATTCTTTACCGATGGTTATTATATCTGTTTTATTGCTGACACCTATTGGGTTATCGTCTGTAAAAATTGCAAGTTATGGTGCTGAGCCTCAAAATGTAGGCTTTCTCTATACCTTTTCTGACGTGGTAGGAATTCTCTATATGTTGTTAGGTATAGGCATCCTACTTAAGAAATATAAAATGGCCGACCTACGTCAAAAGAAGCAAATTAAGTTTGTTTTAATTGGTATTACCATTGCATTAGTAGTAAATATCTTTACTGGCGATGTTCTTACACTGCTGAACGTTAATACGCAATACGTGGATTTTGGTGGCTTCTCTTTACTCATTTTCTCACTATTTGTGGCCTACGCCATGATAAAGCACGGATTTTTAGATATCAGACTAATTGTAGCTCGGACAATGGGTTATGTACTTACCTTAGTTGCCTTGGCGGCCATCTATTCTGTCGTACTCTTTGGTATACTTTCACATCTTGTTAATTTAAAGCGAGTCTCTACTGGCCAGGAATTACTCTATGTTGTGATGGCTGTATTTCTGGCTTTTACATTTCAGCCCATAAAGCAGTTCTTTGACAGATTAAGTAACAAGATATTTTATCGAGATGCTTATGATGCACAGTTTTTTCTCGATGAGTTTAATAAAGTTTTAGTGTCAACCTATGATATGAGATTACTTCTTAGGAGGAGCGCTACATTGATGGCAAACACCATTAAATCTAGTTACTGTGCATTTACGGTATTGAAAACTGGGAATGTGGCTGGTCAGACGGTCACAACAGATCAACACATAGCTGTGACTGAAGAAGTTACCAAGTTAGTTAAGAAAGCTTTGAGCACTACCGAACAGAGACTCATTTCCGTCGATGCCTTAGATGAAAAATACGTGGAGCTTCAAAAGGACCTGCAGCATTACGCTATATCAGTCGTTGCGAAGGTGTCCTCTCATACGGGGGATGAAGCCATCGGATATCTAATACTTGGGCCCAAAAAGAGTGGCAATTTATACAACTCTCAAGACTTAGGACTTGTTGAAATTATCGCCAACGAATTGGTAATTGCAATTCAGAACGCTCTGCGCTTTCAAGAAATTGAAAACTTTAATCTTACCTTGCAAGCTCGCATCGATGATGCTACCAAAAAGTTGCGTCAGGCTAATGATAAACTACGGGCTCTAGACGAAACCAAAGACGACTTCATATCCATGGCCTCCCATCAGCTTAGAACACCTTTAACTAGCGTTAAGGGCTACCTTAGCATGGTGCTTGACGGTGATGTTGGTAGAGTCTCTAAGCCCCAAAAAGAAATGCTGGGACAAGCTTTCTTCTCTTCTCAACGAATGGTCTATTTAATAGCTGACCTACTTAATGTATCCAGACTTAAAACCGGTAAGTTCATCATTGAATCTAGCCCAGTTAACCTAGCTGAAATAATTGACCAGGAATTAAGCCAGCTAGGTGAAACAGCTTCATCTAAATCTCTAAACATAAATTACGATAAACCAGAGTCCTTCCCAATATTAATGCTAGATGAAACAAAGACTAGACAAGTTATCATGAACTTCGTGGATAACGCTATATACTACACCCCAGCAGGCGGCAAAATTAACGTCAGACTAATAGATAACCCAAACACTATTGAACTAAGAGTAGAAGATAATGGTATTGGTGTACCTAAGGCAGAACAGCACCACCTATTCACTAAATTCTACCGAGCTGGTAATGCCCGTAAAGCCAGACCAGATGGCACAGGTCTTGGACTGTTCATGGCTAAAAAGGTAGTTATTGCTGAAGGCGGTTCAATCATATTTGAAAGCACTGAGGGCAAAGGCAGTACCTTTGGTTTTGTCTTCCCTAAAGCCAAACTAACACCAAAACCAGGTATTATGCCTATCAAAGAAGAGAACAAAGAACTAGCTCCTGTGTAAAACTGAGATAAACAGTAATAATTCTTACAGTTAACATAGCACACAATAATATTGACAAATTACTATTCTTGTGATATTGTTTACTGCATAACACATTCGAATGTCTGTCAAGACATGAAAGTGGGAGAAGTAAATAGTTGTTAATTATTCAAATTAAGAACAGGAGTTATTAATGGAGTTATCCCCTCAAGTGGAAGCTGCACCACAAGCAAATCTAGCTAGAAGAGCAATTGATTTTCTTTCTGATTACCGTGTAGGACGAACTATTGTTGCAGCTTTAGCCCTAACGGGTGCAACCGCAGGATTCGCTGAATATAGTTCCGGCGCTAGCGCTGAAACACATATCGCTGCTTCTGCACCAAAAACTATCGAATCTGCTGCCGATCTTCCACCAGGTGTGGAGCTTTTAATTCCTGGTGAGAAGATATTTCCTGGTGCGAAGATTTATGAATCTTCTAGCAAAAGTGCAAATAGCGCTGAAGCTTCTGATGTTGCCAAAGGCAAGATTACTATTTTAGCCTATATGAACGCCAATGGAGTGCCAAAAAAAGAAATAACTTATCCTAAATGTTGGTGGTCAGAAAAAGGCGGATTAAATAGTGGTACTACTATTTACACCCCAGGACATCCTACACTAAAAGAAGCAAGGTTCTATCCAGACTCTCGTCCAACTCTGGTTTGTGATGTTAGTCGCAGTGTTTCCCCTACTGGTTATGAAAAGGCCGGTAACCACGGTCCGAACGGAACAATTATAGATAACTGCGGTAACTACTTTATCCCATTTGGTAAGCCACCAGAACACGTTACTTACGTTAAAACCCCTGAAGTTATTCTAGTAAAAAACTTTAAGGAGAAGATGGACATTAGAGTTAAAGCTACAGCCTCGGCTATTTGCTATAACCAATTCGGCGAAGTAGAAGCAAAAGCATCAGCCACCGGAGAAGCTAGCGAAGAAGTCACTGACTGGGGTTATATAAAAAGTGGTGAAGGTAAAGGAAACGATGCGGTTAAACTATACGATAATGAATTTGGTGAATTAAAAGCAACAGCTAAAGCTAGCGTTCATTGCAGTGATGACATTATAGTAATCGAAGAACAGTTACCAACAACAACTACAACTAGACCTGCCACCACCACTACAACAACCACACGACCTGCCACCACTACAACAACCACACGACCTGCCACAACTACAACTACAACTAGACCTGCCACCACAACTACAACAACCACACGACCTGCCACCACTACAACTACAACTAGACCTGAATATGCACCATACGTTTCAGCACCCGCTAACGTAGAACCGGTAGATGAAGGTGCTACATTTGTAGATTGTGAATCAGCCTATTCGATCCCTGCAAGTGACGGAGTAAAATTAACCGCCACTATTCAGGAAGGTTCTGTTACTACCCCAAAATATAACAATAGTGTAGGTGAGTTCTGTGAAACAATCACCGCACCAGACTATATCCCTAACCCTGACAGAGACACGGTAACTATTACAGCTATTGATGAAGTAAACCATTTAACTTCAAGTGCTAATTTCTACTTCGCTGTAAGAGAACATAATTAACCATAAGGGCATCAATCTACTTAGGAGATTAATATGAAGAAAATATTTTCAAAACTAACCTGCATCAGCGCCGTCGTAATAATACTAGCTAGCCTAGGACTAATGAGTGTTAATGCATTTGCTGACCAACTTCCCGGTCAAATTGAAGGTGGTAACTCAAATTACCAGATTTCTAATGTTACCCAGGTCAGTGGCTTTGCTAATACTCAATCGGCTGGCGTCTGTGATATACTGCAATACCGCTTACACCTTTACAATCCTGGTCCAGGATCTATAAATGATGTAAAAGTAGAAGCAAACATTAACACCATTACCCCATATACTACTTATAATTCAGTCGCAACTGCTTATACACCCGACGGTTTAACTCCTCAAACCAGCTTTGAGGCTACATTAAATCTGTCTAGCGCTCAAACTCAGAGTTATATTGCAGACAGCACTGAACTTCTTAACAGCGCCGGTAACGTAATTAGTAGAAGTGCAAACGGTACCTTAGCCGACACAATCACTGATGGCGCCGGCGGTATAGATATCGGCAGTCTTGGAGAATCCGTTGATGAATACCTTGAGTTTCAGGCAAAAGTTAACTGTCCTTACGTTCCACCAGTCCTTGTTCCGGCAACCTGTAATTTGCTTTCCACACCTGTTGTTAACGGCGATAATGTAACAATCAACAGTGTTAACTACACAGCAAACAGTGCGTCAGTATCAGGCACAAACATTAATTATGGCAACGGTGTAGCAGCTACCTATACGTCAACTGACTACCCGGTAACATATACATACCCAAACTCAGGTAAATATACGATTACTGCTACTGTTTTGACCAACTTAGGAAATGTAACTAGTAATGCCTGTAGAGCAGCGATTACAATTACTCACCCAACCCCTCCTATAGTTCCACCAACCTGTAATTTACTCTCCACACCCACCGTTAACGGCGATAACGTAACAATTAGTAGCGTTAACTACACAGCAAACAGCGCACAGGTCTCAGGTACGAGCATTAATTTTGGTAACGGCACAGCAAATACCTATAAATCAACAGACTTTCCAATATCATATACATACTCAAACCCAGGTAACTATACAATTACTGCTACTGTCTTAACCAACCTAGGAAATGTGACTAGTAATGCCTGTAGTGCAGCGATTACAATTGCTGCCCATACTACCCCAGTACCCCCAACAACTCCTACTACTCCTACTTCGCTAGTCAACACTGGCCCAGGTAACATCTTTGCTGTAGCCGGTATAGCAACCGTACTTGGTACGATTGGACACTACTTCTACCGTTCTCGAAAACTCGGCCGAAGCCTGTTCTAAACAAACCCTGAACTTAGTCTGTGGACAAACACTAGCAAAATAATGCATTTTATGCTAGAATCTGGATATAAGTTCAAATTTATATAGAGCAATGACTGACCGCTCTAAAAATCCCCTTAAGAGAGAGCATTAAGGGGATTTTAATTTAACTTCTATAATGTTAAGATAACCAGGCCTAAATGGTCCCATCGTCTAGCGGTTAGGACACCGGGTTTTCATCCCGACAACAGGGGTTCGATTCCCCTTGGGATCACCAAAACTGAATTATTTGCTTGAAAGAGGGTATTATCGCTGCTGATTAAGCTGTAAAGCGGACTAAGTTGGGGACTTATAAAGTTGCCCTGTTTAATGTCCAGTATAAAGCCCTGTGGGAAGATGACGTTCTGTATCTTTTGTTTAAGGTCTAGGTCTGCGTCTAGCCATTGTTTAGCTACGTTAGTCATAAAGTTGAGGGCGTAGTCAATGCTGGCTTCACTAAGTGTTTGCTCTTGTTCTAACCCACTTAATTGCTGCTTTAAATCCAGCCTCTCAGTATCAATACTATCCAGCACTTCTTTTTCGTCATCTTCGCTAATTTTGCCACTTATAAATTGCTTAATAGCATTTGCCCGAATATCAGTTAAACTGCTCAGTTTTAGCCTCAAATCAGTAACTTCTTGGTTTAAGTTGGTTAGTTCTTTGACCGACTGCTCCTTGATAACTGTCTTCATTTTATTAACTGTTTCTTGGGTCGGCTCAATAAACCGTAATAGTTCAACGAACTTATTATGGGCTACGCTTGTCATTATTGAACCAGTTCCCCTACAAGGCTTCCTGCTACAAAAGTAACGTGGGCTATCACTGGGCGCACAGGCTGTCATTGGAAGTTTACAGTTTACGCATAATACGAAACGTCTTAGGGGATACATATTATTAGCTGTCTTGTGTTTAAGCCCTAGCAGGTACTCTTTGTCCTTTCTTTTAATAATATGCTGGTTCTGCCAAAAGACATCTTTAGTTATAAGCTCAGTGTGCTTGCCCTCTATTAGCTCATAGTCAGTAAAGCTGTCGTGAACGTATCCAGCATACTCAGGTCGTATAAGGATTTTATGCATTACTTCTTGACTAAGTGGCTTACCATTTAGCCCTAAAAAGCCTATAGACGTGGCGTACCGCACTAAGGCTGCTTCAGTTATGTCGCCCTTGTTAAATCGTAGTAGTATCTCAGTTACTTTTTCAGCTTCATGGTCTGGTTTCATTGTGGGGCGCTGCTGTCCTGTGTTGTTCTGCGTTTTAGCCATTTCATAGCCTCTAATTGATTTATGCTGCCAATATCCTTGCTGGGCTATACGCCTCATGTTGTCTATAACAGTTTCTTTTTTAATCTCATTATCAAGCTGTCCAACCATAACGTACAGGTTCTCCATAAAGCGACCCATTGGCGAACTATCAAACGGCTCAGTAACAGACCTAACTTCAATACCTCTAGCAGCCAGTACTGAGCGGACACTTATGACATAAGACTCTAAGTCACGGCTGGCACGTGACATTTTGTACACCAAAACGTAACTAATAGAGCCTTTCATGCTCAAAGCGGTCTTTAACAGCTTTTGTAGTTCTTCACGCTCGGCGTTTCTGCCAGATTTGGCTTCATCATAAAACCATTTAATAACCTTTATGCCGTTATTCTTAGCGTAGCTCTCAATAGCGGCACGTTGGGTATGCTTAGACTCACCGTTGATTTGTTGTTTATCACTTATTCGTAGGTAACCCAAGGCTGCTTTGGTTTGGGCTTTGGGTGTGTCGTCTTGCATTACAGTGAACCTTAATTGCCAAATAGACAAAATGGTTATATATTTATACTAATACACTCTGTTGAAATCGCAAAAATGCAATCCTATAGGTTGTGAGTTTTTACATTTTCAGTACGGTGTAGTTAGCTAATAGGATAAAATAAGCAGATGACAAAAGACTTTGAGAATACTGTTATTAATGCCGTTAATAATTACCCGACCCCTTTTTATATATATGATGAAAAAGGAATCAGGGACGTTGCAAGACGTATAAAAGCAGCGTTTAACTGGAATGAAGGGTACAGAAATTATTTTGCAGTAAAGGCATTACCCAATCCTAAAATCCTTGAGATTTTGCTTAGTGAGGGCATGGGATTAGATTGCAGTTCATTAACAGAACTAATGTTAGCTGAAAAGGTTGGAGCTAAGGGTGAGTTAGTAATGTTTAGTTCCAATAATACACCTGGTAGCGATTTCAAAAAGGCTAGAGACCTTGAAGCACTTATAAACCTAGATGACATTACACATTTAGACTTTTTAGAAAAAGAGGCAGGGCTGCCTGAGTTACTATGCTTTCGCTATAATCCTAGCAATGTAATTCAGGGTAATAGTATTATTGGTAAGCCAAAAGAAGCTAAGTTTGGTATGACAAAACAACAAATCTTAGATTGCGTTGGATTAGCTAAAGAAAAAGGCGTAAAGAAGTTTGGCTTACACACAATGGTTATCAGTAATAGCCTAGATATAAATGTTGCACTAAAGATAGTAGAAGCTTTATTAGAACTTGCCAGCGCAATCCATAATTCTCATTCCGTTGAACTTGAGTTCATTAATCTTGGTGGTGGCGTTGGCATACCTTATAAAGATGATGAGAGTGCTTTTGATATTGAGGGCTACTCCGAAGGCGTTAAAGAGCTTGTAGAAAAGAAGCTAACTTATATGCCCTCCATTTATACTGAATGTGGTAGATATATTACTGGACCCCATGGATACCTCGTAGCAAAAGTACGTCATATCAAACGCACCTATAAGACGTTTATTGGCTTAGACGCTTCAATGCATAACTTAATGAGACCAGGCATGTACGGAGCCTACCACCGTATAACAGTGTTAGGTAAGGATAATTCAACGAGTACAGAATTATATGATGTAACTGGCTCACTGTGTGAAAATAACGACAAGTTTGCAGTTAATCGTAAACTTCCTAAAGCTAACATTGGCGATATAGTGGTGATACACGATACTGGCGCACATGGACATACAATGGGCTTCAACTACAATGGTATGCTTCGGTCTGCGGAGCTATTGCTCCATACAGACAACACGCTTGAATTAATTAGGAGAGCAGAAACGCCAGACGATTACTTTGCAACCCTTTTGAAATAATACGCCCTCAACTTTATGACTAACGTAGCTAAACAGTGGTTAGACGCAGACTTAGACCTTAAACAAAAGATACAGAACGTCATCTTCCCACAGGGCTTTATACTGGACATTAAACAGGGCAACTTTATAAGTCCCCAACTTAGTCCGCTTTACAGCTTAATCAGCAGCGATAATACCCTCTTTCAAGCAAATAATTCAGTTTTGGTGACCGTTAACCGTTCATTATATAAAGTTCTTGCTAGGGAGATTATACGCTGGAACGAGGTACTACGTGGCGTATACGACTTTAGGGCAATAGCTGTTTAATAGGGTAGCTTCGCTGGAATCCTTACGTTGCTACCCGTACTAAACGTGTCTACCTAACCCCTAGGCTTTGAAAGTGTAAAGTTGCAGAACCTTAGGGTGCGCATTTTTACAGTTTTAGGGTTGTGGCTCTGATAGAGGAGCTAGGCTGTAGGGCTTGGAACAGTTTAACCCAAGTTAAAACTCAGCGTTGTAGAAATAATCAGTAACAGTGTTTAGAGTGTAGCCATTCTTGTCTAGATTGTTAAATGTGTAGTTTACGTGTGTGTTGTTAGCACCTAAGCTAGGAGGAGTAGACTGCCCAATTTGAGTGTTACCAAGTAATTTTACTTGACCAGTAAATGTTATGTTTTCGTTAGCACCGCAGCCTTCTTCAGCACTAGTTACACAGGCTGATACGGCACCAGTTATGCTACCGTTTGACTGAGTTATTCCGTTACCACTAACTGTTATAGGGTTATTGACACTAAAGCTGCTAGTTCCTGCTGCGAATACAGACAAAGCTCCGCCGTTCATAATAGTAATACTGCTATTACCAAATGCGTCAGTAGTGCTGTTGCCTCCATTTGAGTTAGCTTGATTACTTATACCAACAGTATCACCACTACCAATTACAACCTTGCCGTTAAAGTTCGGGCTGGAATTGTAAAATAGGACTGAGCTACCACTAGCCACTGCATTATTGGATAAAAGTATTTCGCCAGTACCAGCTATGGCTCCCGATACATCAATCTGGCTACTACCAGAAGTATTGAACTGTAATGTGTTAGTACTCAAGTCAATTACTTCGCCACTGCTAGTGCTGTCAGATGAGTAAAATGTCAACATATTATGTCCAGTCGTTTCTATAGTTGAATTACCTCCTAAATTGATTTGATTATCAATTTGGATTTCAGTACTATAACTAACCGCATTAGTCGCTGTGGCTGTATTCTCAATCCCGTTAGTAACTGTCAGAGGGTTACCCTTGATGTCAAAACCTACTGTGTTAGATGATTGACCGTCAATTACTAATTTATTAACCGTTAAGTTAGAAATATTATTCTGAAAATCAAAAGTGGCACCATTTGCTGGAAGTGCAATATTTGCTACGTTAATTTCTAGTATTTGATTATTCGTAGGTACACCCAATGACCAGTTATTAGCGTCATTCCAGTTATAATTATTGTCCTTCCCAGTCCATGTATTAGTTGCCACTGGTGGTGTTGAAGTTTTGGTAGGTGTTTTGGTTGTAACAGATGTAGTAGTTGCGGTTGTTTTGGTGTGGTGTTTGGAGTGATAAAGGGCAAAAGCACTACCTCCTGCTAATACCAAAACTAGAATTATCACAGAGATTATGATGGTCTTTTTATGGGACTTCTTTGGTGGAGTTGTCGTAGTGCTATTAACGGTAGGCTGTACTGTGGAGTGTGTGGTAGGCGCTTGTTCTCCTGCTGCTATGTTTGGGTTTTCTGCTGCTGGGTTTTGGTTTTCATCTGGTTTCATAGTGATTATTCTAAGCTAGTTTTAACTATCCTACAATAGAAGTTGCTCACCCCAAGTAGCAAATAATGTGCTATAACCCGCCTACGAAGCTATCTAAGGGGCGTTTGACCGTTTTGTGTACCAACTAGCTTGGTAAAATCTGTAACTTGCCAAAGACTATTCATTATTGTTTAGTAGGATTATAATAAGGGTAGTATGAACAGTAATATTCGGACACAAAAAGCTGGTCGTCCATCTGTTATCAGTGAGGACATCATGCGAAAATTGGAAGCTGGACTTGCCACTGGTTTTAGCATATCTGCTGCTTGCCACTTTGCGGGCATTTCAACTAGCACTTTCTACGAGCATAAAGCCTTGAATAATGAGTTCAGAGACCGTGTAAGGTGGGCTGAAGAATGGGCAACATACAAAGCAAGGCAGGTCGTCTTAAAATCCATTGAAGACGGCTGTGTTGATACAGCCAAATGGTTCCTTTCTAAGAAGGCACGTATGGAGTTTGGCTCCTAAGGCTACATAACATGGCATACAAGTTTATAAACTCATCACAGGTTAGCTACTTTAATAAGGTTCAAGCCATAGCTGAAAAGTTTGAAGCAGACCTTATTGCCAGCGGTAGATTTAAGTATCTGAGGACTGACGGCAACAAAAAGATTTACATTGAAAAAGCTACTGGGCGTGAAGTGCCAGTTATAATCCCCCTACTAGCTAAAAAACAGATAGCAAGTTAAAAACGCAAAAAATCACTACCTATAGTAACTGCGTTTTTGCTTTTTCAAAGAAAGACTGTGGACAAAAGTTGATTTTGGTGTCATAAGAATATAAATTAACAAGTATGTACGCTAGACGCTTTACTTCACTAGATAATGCGATAGCTAACCGTGAGGCTGTAGACCATATCAAATCATTGTATCTTAGGGGCAAAATAAGTCGTGAAGTAGCTGAAGCCTTAGCTGAACCAGTTATTAACCGTATCAACAAGAGACAGCTAGAAATAGCTAAAAAACACGGCAAGCGAAGTTATCCCCGAACTACTTTTATTGGTTTAATGCGCTAGTTTACCCGAAAAATCACTCCCACTTGAGAACTTTGCTTGTGGCATAAGTCAAATTATCAGATACAATTAGCTACATAGTGTAGTCAATTAGTAAAGGCTGTTATGGAAGACAAGCAAGTAGTTACAAGCGACTTTGAGATTAAGTTGGTAATAAATAGAGTAGTTACACTTTTCAAGAAAGACCCTCACGGCTTTAGTGTGCCACTTAAAAAGTTACGCACTGACGGTACTTTATACAATTTTATGAATTATTTATTATCACACGCAAATACCAGCGTTACACTACCTGAAGTAAATGAATATGTAGATGGTTGTGCTAAAAAGAAAGACCTAACGGAACTAGTTAGAAACTGTGGGTTTGATAAAACCTTGAAAAATTACTTCTTCCCAGTTTGCACTGATAAGAGGGTTATATTTACGCCAGCTATAACGCTTGCCGATGAAGACATGTCCGCCCTTATGAAATACATGATTTTTGACGCTTTTTAAGAAAAATCGTAAGTAATCGTATAAATTAGTAATTTTAGCTTGCTCAACACCTCTAAGATTCTTCTTAAATCGTAGCTAATCGTAGGCTTATAACAGATTGACTATAGTTTGAAATGATATATGTGTAATGGCTCGTAAGAAATCGCTCAACACATTTTAATAGGCAGTCATTACACGTTGAACGGTTTCAAACTAAGAAAGGGGTAACGTCATGGACGCATACCCACCAATTTCATTAAAAGAACTAATGGACACGGACTACCCTGAACAGACGTGGTTAATAGATAAGCTTATACCAGCTTCAGCTATAACCATACTGTCGGCAGAACCAGGTTCATACAAAACATACATGCTACTTGAAACAGCAGTTAAGGTAGCGACAGGTGAACCACTTTTTAGTGAGTTTGCTACCCAAAAAGTTGGCACGTTGCTACTGGACGAAGAAAACGGTTTACCGTTGCTTCAACAGAGACTAAAGGAGCTAAAAGCACCTAAAGATTTACCAATCTACTTCTACTCTTACGAGGGTTTCACCTTGGACGAGGAGTACGTAGACAGGATAATCCTAGAGTGCAAAACACACGACATAAAACTCCTGATGATAGACTCATTAGTCAGAGTTCACGGTGCTGACGAAAACACAGCACAGGATATGGCAGCCGTTTTTAAGCAATTAAGACGGTTCGCAGGACAAGGGATTACGGTGCTAATCACGCACCACAATCGTAAGCCTGGTGCTAACAAAGGTGGCTCACGCCATGAAATGCGAGGGTCTTCGGACATACTTGCTGCGGTTGACTGCCACATAGCACTTAGGCGAGACGGCGACTTCGTAACAGTTGAGCAAACCAAGCAACGCTATGCCAAAGAGCTATCTGCCTTTGATGTGCAGGTCGTAGATGAGAGTGAGGACTTTGTTTTCAAGTATCTAGGGTCAAACCAAGATACCAAAGACCGTATCCTGCGAGAAGCTATTACAGAGTTGCTTGAGGAACACGGTGAGCTGCTGCAAAAAGAGTTGCGGGACAAGCTTAAAAAGTCGGGCAATGATGTCAATCCTCGTACACTCAGTAAGGCTCTCAAAGCTATGAACGGGGACGGGATTGTCACTCAGGGCAAAGGCAAAGGTAACTCCAAGCCCTACAGCCTAGCTCCTCTATCAGAGCCACAACCCTAAAACTGTAAAAATGCGCACCCTAAGGTTCTGCAACTTTACACTTTCAAAGCCTAGGGGTTAGGTAGACACGTTTAGTACGGGTAGCAACGTAAGGATTCCAGCGAAGCTACCCTATTAAACAGCTATTGCCCTAAAGTCGTATACGCCACGTAGTACCTCGTTCCAGCGTATAATCTCCCTAGCAAGAACTTTATATAATGAACGGTTAACGGTCACCAATCTGCTTATGGTTAATGAGAAAAATCATGTAATACTAGGGATTATCATTTAATACGGTGGGCGGAGGGTTAAATAATGGCTGAATTACCAGCAGCAGAACGTATTATTTTAGCAATAGACACTTCCCATGAGGCGGATGCCGTTAGGTTAGCTACGGTTGCCCAAGAGGCAGGTGCAAGATTCGTAAAACTTGGTCTGGAACTATCTAGTGCTACCGATTGGCGTTACTGCTCAGAACTTGCTGCAGCCTATGATCTCGATTGGGTTGCTGACGCTAAGTTACACGATATTCCAAGTACGGTTTTAGGTGCAGTCAGAAATATTAAAGGAGTAGAGCACCCGCCTTTTGGTATAACAATGCACGCTACGGCTGGTAGTGAAGCCATGCGACTTGCACAAGAAGAAGCTGGTGAAATTAAGATGCTGGGTGTTACGATTTTAACATCTATCAAGGCAAAGCCTGAAGAGGGTGAGGAACTTAGCGAAGGCGAGAGAATGTACCATGTTCCAGTGTCACAGAAAGTTATGGAGTTAGCACGAGATGCCGTAAGAGCTGGAGTTTTGGGCGTAGTAGCTTCCCCTCTAGAAGTAGGGATGATTAAAAGAGACCCAGAAACTTCGGGTCTTTTTGCCATGATTCCTGGAACTCGTTCTGCTGATGCCGAAGTGCAAGACCAGGCAAGAGTCGGTACTCCAGGAGCTGCCATTAGAGACGGTGCAGATCTACTGGTTATTGGCCGACAAATAACTCAAGCCAAAGACCCAGCTGCAGCCTATGATGCATTGGTAGGTGAAATTGAGGCTGCTCTATAAATGAGCGAGCTTAATCCTCAATTCGAAGGTCTAGCTGGAGTTACGTAAACTATTACTATAAGCGTCCAAATAGGTCACATGATGACACTGAGAATGCAGACTTTGTTATTAAAGACCTAAGAAAAGTGCTTGAGTCTGCATAAGCTCTAACCATATACTGTTCCCATACGTTTTGGCCTGATTCATCAAATTGCCTAAGCTTAAATATGATATTATATTGTTAACATGGATGACCAAATAGTAACTACGCCCCAACAGCCAAACAACAATCCGCTACCCCAAGAACCACATGTTTCGGTTCAGCAAAAAGGTCGGCTGAATTCGCTAATAAAGTTTGTATTATTTATCATCATCGTTATCTTATGCGTAGGTGGAGTATATTATTGGCAACACAAAAAGGTCAACAATTTAGCCACTCAGTTATCTTCATCTAATACTCATATTACCAGTCTCAATAAACAACTAGCTGGCTTGCAGGTTGAAAAAAGTTCAACAGGTAGCTCGGCTAGTACAACGACTACAAAAGTTTGGTCATTCGACGGCTACTATACGCTAAACTATCCAGCGTCCTGGAATGTTGGTGAGTACGTTGGTGCTGATGAGTCTTCAGGTCAATTTCCGTTTGTATACTTTACCCCAAATAATTCTCCGAGTGGTGCAAACCCACAATTGATATCAGTATGGATATCAACAGCTTCTAGTGCGTCTACAAATCTATTTAACCAGGAATACTCAACTCAGGTATCGAATGGGAATAAGCCCTCGAAGACAACGATAAATGGATACAATACTTTTTCTTATCAAGTAGTTCAAACTGCTAAAAATCCTCCTGCGGCTTCAGGTATCCAAACTGACGACTATTACGTTCTTGAAGATGGCTCAGAGAGCGACGTCACTCTGACTTTTGACTTTACGGTCAGCAAAACGGGCACAGCCTATGGAACCGCCTATAATGCCAGCAGTTTGTCGACAAGTTTCACTAATCTTGTAAATACAACTAAGTTTCAATCTTTACACAGCTAGTTTAGCTATAAGTAGTAACCCATTCCATCTAATAATTTCCGTTACAATTTCCTTATAAATCGAGAGGCGTAGGGTTACCAAGAAGCTTATGTTTACTATATCTACTGTCTGATATTATTTACTTATGAAAAACGCATTAATATTACATGGAACGGACGCTGACCATACTCAAAACTGGTTTCCCTGGCTTGACGAAGAACTAACCAAGCTAGGATATGAAGTTTGGGTGCCAGACTTACCCCAAGCAGACCATCCAAACATAGTCCGATACAATAATTACTTACTAGAATCTAACTATGAGAATGCCGATCAAAAGACCAATTGGGATTTTAATGAAGAATCGATAATTATCGGGCATTCATCAGGTGCCGTAGAGATACTTGGTTTGCTAAATGATACACAGTTTCCGAAGGATGTCAAAATTAGGGCTTGTTTCTTGGTCGGAGCATTTAAAAGTGATTTAGGATGGGAGTCACTCAGAGGCATGGCAGGGAAGTTTGACTACGGAGCTATTAAGAAAAAGTGTCCCAAGTTTGTATTTGTGCACTCCGATAACGATCCTTATTGCCCAATAAAAGACGCCAGAGACCTTTGTACACAACTAGGTGGTAAATTTATAGAGATACCTGGTCAAGGTCATTTTACAGTTTCGTTAGACTCCAAGTTTACTATCTTCCCTGAGCTACTAGAAATCATTAAAGGGGAAGCTTGAGCTATAATAGTTATCATCAGGTATAAATATAAATAAATGGTTGACTTTGTAAGAAATAATCGTAGGCATGTCTTACTAGAAGTCTTAGTGCTGATAGTTGTTATAGCTTTCTGTGGTCTGACAGTAATGTATATAAAACGGGCGAACGACATAAGGATTAATTCCAGCCCGACTGTCTCTACAACTAAAACTGCACCCAAAGCTGTAGTACCTAATGACACTCCGCCTCAAGGAAAACCACCGGTCAGCATATCTACGTCTATTAGTACCGGCAATCAAACTAGCACGCAGTCAAATCAAACTACGATTGACATAAAGCCGTTAGGTATAAGTATCACCTTGCCAAGTTCTATGTCTGATCTTACCTATAGCTCGTCAACATCATCAAACGGGGAAGTTACGGTTAACTTTTCGACGGCCACCATAACTGATGAGGTTTCTACGTGCTCTGCTTCCAGCGGGCAAGGGGCCTTCGACAGCATAACTAAAGCTGATGGCCAATATCCGTCCAGCGCTAGTTCCAATGAGGGCCTTATTAAGCAAGAGCCTACCTATTACATTGCCTATATTTTACCTAGTGGCCCTTGTGCGCACAATTTAAACCCGGATGTTGAGAGCTTGCTCGATCAAGACGCGGGGTATTTTTATTCTGCCTTATCGACAATCCAGGTTATAAACTAGGTTATTAAAGCTTAAGAATTAATTGATGTTTTTGCTATAATAAAAGAAGTAGATAGATGAGAATATTAAGCATGAGCATGGGCATAGCTTTATATTGAAAAGAGAAACCGGTTTATGGACGAACAAACAAATCAAAATCAAGCAGCACAACCAGCAACTCCGACCCAAGACTCTGGATTGTACGATGAGCAATTATTAAAGACGATCTTACTTAACGGCCAGTTTTTAGACCAAAAGGGCATCGAAAAAGCCGAAAACTACATAGCCTCTCATCACATCAGTCTATTCGATTATCTGCTCAATCAAAACATTGTTGCTTACGACATGCTGGGACACGCTTTGGCTCAGTATTACGGAGTCGAATCAGCCGATCTGGGTATCTATCAGCCAAGCAAAGAGCATATTAACATGATCCCTCCCGACATCGGCCAGGAATTTCGCGTAGTTGTCTATAAAATAAATGATAATCAGATCACCGTTGCCACAGATAACCCTAAAAAAGCGGGCTTAAATGAAGCTCTGGCCAAAATCTTTCCAGGCCACGAAGTCCGAATTAGCTATGCCCTGCCCGATGATTTAAATGAATCGCTAGTCCACTACCGTAAACCGCTGGCCACTCGCTTTAACCAGATAATCCAAGAACAAGATCGGGTTGCTCCAGAGATTATTGACGAAATTATTAAAGACGCTACAGCTTACAAAGTTTCAGACATCCACTTTGAACCAATGGAAGACTTAGTGTTGATCCGTTTTCGTATTGACGGACTGCTTCATGAAGCCGGTCAGCTCCAGAAACAGTATTATGAGACTATTCTAAACCGCTTAAAAGTCCAGGCTCATATGCGGATAGACGAACACAATATGAGTCAGGATGGAGCCATTAGATACGATGTTGACGGCAAACCGGTCAACGTCAGAATATCGATCATACCAACACTTGACGGTGAAAAAGTAGCGCTGCGTTTGCTGGCCGAATACTCAAGAGGCTTAAATGTTAAAAGTCTTGGCCTGTCTGCCCGTGACCGTCAGATTTTCGATCACCAGATTCACCGTCCCTACGGCATGATAGTCACTACCGGACCGACCGGCTCTGGCAAGACAACCACTCTTTACTCTCTTCTAAAGCTCATTAACAATCCCGAAATTAATGTCACGACTATTGAAGATCCAGTCGAATATAAGATCTTAGGCGTCAATCAGATACAGGTTAACACCCAGACTAAGTTGACGTTTTCAGAAGGTCTTAAATCGATGGTTCGCCAAGACCCGGACGTTATACTAGTCGGTGAAATAAGAGATAACGAGACTGCAGAGCTGGCAGTTAATGCTGCCCTAACCGGCCATCTGCTGTTTTCAACGTTCCACGCTAATGACGCCGCTTCGGCTATTCCCAGACTGCTGGATATGGGGGTTGAACCCTTTTTGCTGGCCAGCACCTTAAATTTAGTTATTGCCCAAAGATTAGTCCGGATGATCCATGAAGCTTGCCGGGCAAGTTTTATCGTACCGCTTGATCAGATCAGAAGAACACTGCCTGATCCCGAGAAATACTTTAAAGGACCAAATGTCACTCTCTACCGCGGCCAGGGATGCGAAGGCTGCAACTTTACCGGCTACCACGGACGTACTGCTATCTTCGAGCTGGTAAACATTACGCCCCAAATGAAGGAACTAATCTTAACTAACCCATCAACTAATCAGATCGAACAGCTGTCTAGGGCCCAGGGTGATCACACCATGTTTTCTGACGGTATCGATAAGGTCGAATCAGGTGTTACTACCTTAGAAGAACTTCAACGGGTAGCGGAGCCCAAATAAACCTTGGAAAACAATAAGACAACAAACAACTTGCTTTCAAGAGGCAGCACACAGGCCATAGTCAATCCGCCTATAACACTAAAGCAGCCAGTAAGCACGCCCCAGGCTAACGCCGGTTTGCCAGCCATTAAGCTAAGCACTGAAAATTCACAATCTAATCCCGAACTACTAGATAAGCCACCCCCACCAAAAAAAGCCAAACCTAGGCCCAAACAAAAGATATTTGGCGGCATTGACCGAGATACTGCCGAGTACTTTCTGGACGGTCTTAGCATGCTCTTACCAGCCGGTGTCAGCATTGGCGAAGCATTGGAATCCATCACTGCCGAAATAACTCGTAAATCTGTTAAAAAAGCACTTTTAAAGGTTAGGACTGAAGTTGATGAAGGAATGCCGTTTTCTGAAGCCATTGCCCAAACCGGCCTGTTTAATCCGTCAGTAATAACTTTAATCGAAGTTGGTGAATCAGCCGGCCGCTTGCCGCAAAATCTTAAGGTTGTTGCTGAACAAATGCATAAAAATAACGAAATGAGCGCCCGAATTAGATCAGCTATGCTCTATCCGTCAGTTTTGGTCAGCCTGCTATTTGTGGTAGGTACTGGAATCGGTGTGTTTCTTTTACCAAAATTAATGACAGTTATTCAATCGCTTCATGAAAAGGTTGGCCCAATTACCGATGGCCTAATGATATTCGGTAGGTTTTTCGGCCACTATGGACTGCTGCTGGCAGGACTAATTGTGCTGCTTGTGGCCGCTTTATACGTGGCTGTTAAACTAAATCAGAAGGTAAGAGCAGCCAGTGAAGTCATAATTTTTCACTTACCCGGAATTAAAACTTTACTCTTCCAGACCGAAGTTGCCAGATTCGGATTCATATTAGGTTCAATGCTAGAAGCCGGTTTGCCGGTAATTACTGCTCTTCAATCTTTAGTCAGCTCAATGTCTACCGCTCGCTACAAGACGTTTTCAAGCAAACTTTATGATGAAGTAGATGAAGGCAGTTCTTTTACCAGAATTCTGCAAAGACCTGAAAACCGGAAGTTATTATCAGGAACGGTCTGCCAGATAATAATTAGCGCTGAAAAATCCGGTAACTTAGATAAAAGCCTGCTCCAAATCGGCGATAACTATCAGGAAAAAGCAGATATAACGGCTAAGAATCTGGAAACCATACTAGAACCATTGGTATTAATTGTAATTGCTGTAGCAGTACTGTTTGTGGCTCTGGCTGTCTTTTTGCCAATCTATTCTCTGATTGGACAGTTTAACACCCAGCCGAGCGCATAATGAAACATAAGATGCTTGGCTTTGGGTCATTAGGACAGGCTGGCTATACCCTTATTGAAGAAGTTGTGGTGGTCGGTATAATTGCCGTTCTGGCCGTTTTTGCCTTGCCGGTTTATAGTAACCTTCAAAACAGCAATGGACTTGACGTCACTGTTAATACCTTAGTCCAGGACTTATACCAGGCCCAGATATTAAGCCGCAACGAAGAAAACAGCTCTTCCTACGGCGTATATATTACCAATCAAACAATTACCTTATACGCCGGCAGCAGCTATGCCACCAGGAATACTAGCACAGCCAATGTTTTTACCATGCCGGTTAGTATAACTGTCAGCGGGCTATCTGAAGTGGACTTTTCTAAACTTTACGGCTTTCCTTCAACTACCGGGACCTTCACATTAACAGATAACAGTAACTCAATAGTAGTAACCATTAATTCCATAGGGATGGTGGATTACTCATGAAGGTTAATTTAAAACCGACAGACCAAAAGGGTTTCCTGCTAATAGAGATAATACTGGCAATTGCTATTTTTGCTATGCTGGCCTTTGTAGCCTTATCTGCCTTTATTTACGGGCGGGACGCTACGGTGGTTTCTGGAAACAATATGATAGCTTCTGAAATTGTTAATGAATCTATTGAAGCGGTCCATAACATATCCGACAGCAACTATTTAAACTTAAGCAACTATACTAACGGCACTACTTATTACCTGCAGCAGACCGGGACACAGTGGTCGCTTTCCTCCTCGCCAACTTTAGTAAATGGTATATATACACCAGCCGTAGTCTTTTCATCTGGCCCAATCAGCGATAGCCGTCAGGTTACCATAACCGTCACCTGGAAAGAGGATATTACCCGCAACGGTTCACTGTCAGCAACAACGTATATGTCCAATTGGTCGGCTGGTACCACGAACCCAGTTCAAACACGTACCGGCTTACTGGTTTACGCTAACGGCGGCGACACCAAAGAGCTTATAGATTACCAGCTGCTGCAATCCACCGGCACTTGGACCAATCCATCGCCACTGCCGGCCTTTGATCCTAAGACAGATAACGAAGTTGCCGAGTCAGTTAAACTTTATCCGGCTCAAACAGGTGACGACAAGGTAATGCTGGCCAGGCTGTATGATTCGTCCAAACAGTATCTGTACGGTATGGTTTGGAATGGTACCAGTTGGGGTAATGTCCAGCTGCTGACATCCTGGGCTAGTTCAGGCTTTGACGCTAGCGGTAACTTTAGCGGCAGCTACATGGCTAACGGTACCTTTGTGGCAGTCTATGACGACGATACCAACACGCCCAAATACAATACCTGGAATGGAACCACCTGGAGTACCCAGGGCGCCCTTTCGGCTATTAGTTCAGACAAAAATGACTATCCGGAATCGATGATAGTCGAAGCTCGTCCCGGAGCTAATGAAGCGATGGTAGTGATGCTTGGTGCGGCCAGCGAAACAGTCGCCAGCTTCTATAACGGTACCAGCTGGTCGGCTAATACAACCTTGGCTGCCAGCGGTACATCCGGCAGTACTAAAAACGTCGATTTTGCCTGGAGTCCGGTCAATACTCTTCAGGGTGCAGCCGTATTTACTAACAGCTCAACTGATCAATCGCTTCAATTCAGCATCTTCACCGATAACGGCAAAGGATCAGGCAGCTGGGGCCCGACTATCTCAACCACGGCTCAGCCCAGCGGGTCACAGTCAGTAACCGATAATATTGTCGCTCAGCCTCTAGCAAGCGAAGAATGGATCGGCTGCGACAAAGACAATCTATCAACCCAGCATATTTATTGCTATACACTGACGCCCAGCGGTGTCAGTAACCCGACAAATCAAATTGTGGCTTCAAATGGTAATGACGGCGAACAGCAGAGCGCTGACTTAAGCTATGGCCTGCTATCCGGCACAACTGGTTTAATTGCTTACTCCAACGATACCTCTTCGACACAGCTTAAAACATTTAACTCGTCAACTAATACCTGGGAATCAACTTCGCTGGCTGCACCAAATGCCTCAACCACTATATATAAAACCCATATTATATCTGAACCTGGTTCTAATGATGCCATGGTATTAATGATCGACGGTAACGACAATCTCTACTCGATCATGTATAACGCTACGAGCAACAGTTACTACGCTACGCCGACAGACTTCGCCTGGACTATCCATAACGCCGACGGTCCAAGCATTGATTCTAAATGGTTTGATTTTGCATGGGATCAGTAAAGCTATGAAAATAAAACACAACAACAATAATAACGGTGGCTTTACACTTATTGAGGTACTGCTGTACATTGCTATTTTTTCATCTATCATTATGGTCATTGTGGCTCTGGCTATTAATTCAATTGCTGAGCGTCAGAAAAACGAAGTCTTTACAGCTGTCAATTACCAAGGTGAAGCCGCCATGGAGATAATCGAGCAGGACATTCATGAGGCCAGCAGTATTGCCTCACCTAATAGAGGCAGTACGGCCAGCGCTATCGAACTTAATATGCCGCAGACCTCTGTCAACCCGACTATTTTTAGTACATATAACGATGGCTCGACTAATCACCTGGAAATTAGCCAAGGCAGTCCGTCAGTTAATACCTATCTGACCAATTCGCATGTCAGCATATCTAACTTAAGCTTTACAAACGAAGGACTAAACGGCACCAATGGCTCAATTCAAATCAGCTTCTCTCTTTCATATAAGAGCACTTCGACTCTGGAAGAGTTTACTTACAAAAATACTTTTTATGGAGCAGCTAGCATACCCCAATGAATAAACCAATTAACAAATCAAACGGCGGCTACATAGTCCTGATCACTGTCCTTATACTAGGCATAGTAATGGCTACGATTGCCGTATTTTTGCTTCTAACCGGCTCAAATACCAGCATAACTGCCCAAGCGACCGATGGAGGCGTCGATGCCAAAGCTGCAGCCACGGGCTGTGCCGAACTGGCTCTAGCAGCTCTTCAGGCTAATCCTACCCTGACCACTCCACATAACGGCTCATCAAGCCTTGCGACATCGGATACCTGTACTTTTGCCATAAGCGGAAGCTCACCCAGCTACGTAATTACCGCTACCGGTATGTATGTCGAAGGCACTAATACACTTTCCCATAATCTAACTGTTAAAACATCCCAAACCTCACCGTCTATTATCATTAGCAGTTGGCAGGATACCCCTTAAGCCAATATACTTGCATATTATGGACAGATATAAAATTTCACAATCAAACATAAAGCAGCAGCTAGGCAGGCCTATTAAATCTGTCCGGTCGTCGTCCAATCGGATAAAAAGCATAAACAGTAAACAGGCATTGGCTCTAATAGGTGGTGCATTGGTCCTTATAGCCATCGGTATACTGATTGGTATAATTTTTTTTGGTAGTACACATAAGTCGTCTCAAACTGAATCCGGTTCTAGCCTAACAGCAGCCTCAAAGACCAATTCTGCCATATCGGCTTCAGCCTATAATGCTCTGACAACCGGTGTGGCTAATAAGAACCTATCTATACTTGGCTCTTACTGTGCGCCGAAAGTCCATGTTGAGATAGTTTCATCAGGTTATAATGAGACGATCGGCTGCAAACAGGCAGCCTCGCTTGTAGACAGCGCTCTCCAAAATGCCCAAAACCCCTGGAACTTTCATCTGCCCGAATCAGATATATCAGTCTGGCAGACAGGACCTTATGGCCAGGAATTAAGCGGTACTAATATAGTTGGTGAATCATCCAATGGCGAGATAATCAGCATCGGTTTTAATAACAGCGGCCAAGTTACAACCGTTATAGTCGTGCCGGTAGGCTTATTGACGCCGACTCCAACATCTAATTCGGCAACCAATAATACCTCCGGTAGCAGCACAAGCACTCCCTCTAAAGGATCGAACACTTCTAATCTGCCTCCAGGCAATCCCGTCCCAACCGGAGCCATAGATTAGTTAGTCTTCACCCGTTAAAGTGTTCGTTAGACCCCTAGCAAATGCTTGCAAGTGCTTATGCTTAGTAGTATTATTGACCAGTAATATTAATAAATATAACTATATATAAAGGGCACCAATGTATAGACAATTAAAAAACGAAGGCTTTACGCTTATCGAAGTTTTGCTAGTTGTGGCTATTATCGCCATACTAGCAGGAGTAGTAATATTAGCAGTTAACCCGGCAAAACAGCTAGCCGACACTCGTAACGCTCAAAGAGACGAGAACGTAACAACCATTCTAGATGCTGTATATCAGTACGAGATAGACAACAAGGGAGCACTGCCAAGCACGACAGCCAACCCCATAACTACAACCCTGGAACCGATATGTGCGTCTAGTGACACTGGTACTAACCCAACATGTCCAGCAAGCGACGTCGATCTGGCTGCTTTATCGGCCAATGGTACGTACCTGACAGCTATCCCTTCAGACCCATCCTGGACTACGGGGGCTAGTTGTACTTTGAGTGGCACTACATATAATTACAGCGCTGCAACCACTGGTTACTTAATACAAGAGACCAGCACCACCACTCCTCGCATAACTGTTAGTGCACCATGCGCAGAACAAGGCGCAACCATCAGCGTAACTCGCTAGAAACTAATATTTTAACTAAAGATCAGTCAGCCAGGCTATCAACACCGATAGCTTGGTTGATATGTGTATAGCCGTCACGCTTTAAAAGTGTTACCAAATCATGATTAATTTGACCGATTAGCTGCGGGCCTTCGAAGATCATGCCGGTTATGAGCTCAACCAGACTAGCTCCCAGTTTAATTTTAGTGTAGGCATCTTCAGCCGAGAAGATACCGCCGACACCAATAATTGTAAAACGGTGCTGGTACTTCTGGTAAGTTTGTTTAATCAGGTTATTGCTTAACGGCCAAGTCGGTTTACCGCTTAAATTACCCTTAATACTGGCTGGCAGGGGATCTAGTAATTTTATCTGACCCCGGTCTTTGGCCAGATTGCTAATAGTCACACCAGTGACTTTATGCTTGCTGGCAACCTCTAGCAGAGAATTAAACTTTGACCAAGGTAAATCACAGGGCATTTTAATAAACAGCGGCTTATCTAGTTTTAGTTTATCAACTTCCTTGAGCAAGCTATCTAGACGAGCCGCTGTGGTGAATGGTTCACCGCCATATGTATTAGGGCAAGATATATTTAGGGTAATCATTTTGCCGATATCAGCTTTTTGGATAGCTTTAAGGCTGCCAATATAGTCAGCGATTGCCTCACTGTCAGTACAAACTTCCGGGACATTAGTTTTAGCGACCGAGATATTAATTGGGAAGTTTTTAAATACGCTTGAATCATAGCTTTGCAATCGACCAATAATGTCATCTACGCCTTTGTTGGCGAGACCGGCATAAACGACGAGTGACTTACTGTTTGGCAAACGGTGGAACCAAGGACGTGGGTTGCCTTCGCAGGGCAGGTAGGTTAGCGAACCGCCCTCCATGAAACCAAAACCAATAGCCTTAAGCAGCGGCAATAACTCAAAATTTTTATCATAACCGGCCGATAAGCCAACCGGGTTACTGAAAGTAATGCCATGGATTTTCTGGCGTAGATACGCCGGATTGTCATAAGCCCAAGACGTCGTTAAAAGTTGTCGCAGGCTGTGTGAACGCTGCACCAATGAACCGGCTACTAGTAAATACTGATGCACCGGATCAGGCTTGATCTTAAATAGCAACGGTTTAACAACATGGCGATAGGACTTGCCACTAATCGACCCAATCAACTGGTTCATATACTTAAACTATAGCCTATTTTTCTAAGAGGTACTACCTGTTATTTATAATCTTTTGATATGCTTAAAGATAGTCATGCATGAACCACACAAAAAAGGTAACAAACTTTCAGACATAATATTAGGCGGACAAGATGGTTTAGTCAGCATCTTAGGTCTTCTACTTGGACTGGCTGCCGCTACAAAATCAACAAGAATAATAATTGCCGGCGGACTGGCCACTATCTTTGCTGAAACCTTATCAATGGCAGCTGTTGCCTATACCTCTAAGATGGCGGATCGTGACCACTATGCTGCTGAAAAACAGCAAGAGATTAAAGAAGTAAAAGAAGTACCTGAGACTGAACGCCAAGAGATTATCGATATCTATGCCGCTAAAGGCTTCAGCGGTAAACTCCTTGATGACATCGTTAATCATATAACCTCAAACCATGACTTATGGATAGATACAATGATGAGGGAAGAGCTTAATTTATTGCCGGTAGAAAAGCGTGATGTCTATATCTACACGGCTACCGTTGGCGTGGCAACCTTCAGCGGTGCTTTCTTACCGTTGATTCCCTTTTTCATTCTGACAGTTCACGGGGCATTAATAGCGGCTCTTATTCTTTCGGTCATTGTTCTAGCTGGCATCGGTATTTATAAAGCCCGTATGACACTTGGTAAACCACTAAGAAGTGCGCTAGTAATGGTGGTCATTGGCATGGGTGCAGCTATTGCCGGCTACCTAATAGGGCTGCTCTTTAGATCTTAACTATACCTAACCAAACTAATCCATCTAAATCTACTCAATTTATTTTTAGATTGTTATCTTATGCTCTCACCGCTAGAATTAGATCATGTCTGATTATCCGATAGACATTAAGACTAAACTATTTGCTTCTCCGCCTAAAAACTCCAAGTACTACAAAGTCGCTATTGACGGCCGGGGAGGAGCAGGCAAGACCACTTTATCTAAGTACATCCTTGAAAAACTGGATGACTTCTTAGTTATCTGTGGTGACGACTACTTTGAACCAATTGAGCACCCCATAGCCTGGGGTGGATATAACGAAGAGAGATTCTTTAAAGACGTTATTGAACCTATTAAAAATGGATCCAGAGATGTTAATTACCGTCCTTTTGACTGGGACCTAGGTAAGCCCATAGAAAAAAAGATACATATAGGTAAAGGGGTGCTTATTGACCGCTGCTACAGCTTTTCATTTGAACTGGATTATGATCTTAAAATATGGGTCGAAACGCCCAGAAAGGTAACTTTAAGCCGGGGCATCAGTCGCTCATCAATGCCGGAAATTAGAGCCGAAAAGGTCTGGCGGGAGCTTTGGAAACCGCTTGAAGATAGATATATTCAGGAAATTAAACCTAAAGACACTTCCGACATAGTTATTGACGGTACCTCTCGTTTTGACAGCCAAATTGCCTAAAAATATATAAGCTGTTGTTATCAGCGATGTCTCAGATATAATTTGCTATACTACCTTATGAATTTTATAGTCGGCCAGGAGTAAAGCGTAAAAGCTTCAATGAACCTACTAAAACGTCCGATCAAACTAGTCATTATGATCCCCTGTCTCAACGAAGAGGAGACTCTGCCGCTAGTACTTAAGACCATCCCCAAAAAGATTAAGGGTATAGATAAAATAGAGATCCTGGTAATTGATGACGGTTCAACGGACAAAACCGTTCAGGTTGCTAAAAGTTTAGGTATCGAACACTTCCTTTACCATACCAAGAACCAGGGACTTAGCAGGTCATTCAGACACGGCCTTAACCGTGCTCTTGAAATGGGTGCCGATATTATTGTCAATACCGAAGGGGATAACCAATATAAACAAGAAAAGATACCAGAACTAATCCAGCCTATTTTAGACGGCCAAGCCGACGTTGTTATAACTGACCGTCAAACCCAGACTATCGACCATTTTTCAAGGCTCCATAAGTTTTATCAAAAGTTCGGAACTTGGGTACTAAATAAAGCAGCCGGCACTAATGTGCCTGATGCCGTCAGCGGTTTCAGAGCCTACAGCCGGCAGGCGGCCATGCAGCTAAATCCGGTAGCGGATTATTCATGGGCTACCGAAACTACTCTGCAAGCTGCTAATAAGCACCAGTCAATTGTTATTATTCCCATGGCCACCAACCCTAAGCTTAGGGAATCAAGGCAGTTTAAATCTTTAGGCCAACATGCCAGAAGATCGTCTGTAACCATAATACGGGCCTTCATTATGTATAAGCCGTATGCATTCTTTATGTCTTTTGGACTTTTGTTCCTAATCATTGGCGGCGTGCCTTTTGTCAGGTACCTGGTTTTATTCAGCATATATAAGAAACCTGGCGAACACCTCCAGTCCTTAATCGTCGGTGTGGTCTTCCTTTTCGCCTCATTCCTGTCTTTTGCCCTCGGTGTTATAGCTGACCTTATTAGAATAAACAGAGTGCTGGCCGAAGATACACTTGAACTAACTAAAAAACAAGTCTTTAACCACCACCAGGACTAGTTAAAAAACCAGATACTGGTTGAGTAAGACTTCTTGCCGCTAACAACCACCTTTTTGCTTATTTTTTTAGCTACTTCATTGGCACGAATAACCTTTGAGTTCTGAAAGTACCAAGTGTTATCACTTCTTATAATGTAGGTTAAAATACCGCCGCCTTCTAGGAATAAGACTACAATGACACAGGCAATAATAACCTTCAAACGGTTATACTTTCTAAATGCCAACGAGAAAGCTTTCACAAATACGGTGCCCGTTAACAAAAGAACGGGAAGTAAATAGCGGCCGTTCATGTTCTCAAGCGTGGCTGTATATTGGTAAGTTGAATAACCCTGAAGAATCAGGGCAATAACATAAAAAGCACTGGCAATTAACATTAATGTCGAATAAGGGTTAGCTTTAAATAACTCCTTCCTATATCTAATAGCAGCAATAATGCCAAATAGACCAATAACTAAAGCAACGGCACATGGAACAGGTAGCGGCGGGTAATTAGTAAAGTTACTGGCCGGACCGTTAACCGCAAAGAACAATCTATACCACACCCAGTAGAGCCATTCGAAGACGTAGACAATGAAATTACTGGTAGGTCTGATTTGCTTAGCCAGAACTTGGACGTGCCTCTCATAATCGGCATACCAGGCAGAGTAGGCCTTGCACTGGTTAACGCTTAAGACACTTGAACAGTTTGGATCAACTGAATGGTAATCTATCAGATTAACTATGTCTCTTTGGGCGAACATAAAAACCGAAAGAACTAATCCGGCAATAAGCACTGTCTTTAAGATTAGTGACTCTTTCTTAAAACTGGAGATAAAATTAGCCGAAATTGCTTTTAATTTTGTCCGGTAAGTCCAAAACAGATAAAAAGAAAAGAAACAGACAATGGCCAAGAATATTGGCAGGAAGGCATACTTAACAAGACTAGTCAGAATTGCGGTTATTAGAAGTATAAAAACTGTCCTAAAAGTAGGCTTTAACCTCTTAATTTCATCGATCAATTTAAAGCTGAGTAAACAAATAAAAGCTACCAGCGGAAATAATAAGTCGTCGTAATTTATTTGACCGGCAAGCTGAGGCACAATCGGGATCAGGGCAAAGATTAGGATAGCCAGGTTAGCATATCCCGCGGATACTTTAGCTCTAATTAAAATCTTCTTAAATAAAACAAGGCCGTAAGCAAACAAGAAAATGTTAATAAACCTTAGAGTGATAACCTGATAAGTCTGCTGTTTAGTGAACAGCTCGATTAAACGGTATGGGAAACTCATCAGATAGTGATAAAGATACGATGGATCTCTGGCGACAGCCCCATAGGCATTGCCGCCGGCCGGCTGTCTAGCTAGAAACGGCGATAAATGGTATGAATATATTTTAATTAGTCCAAAGTGGAATTGTTCGTCAAAAGCTTGAGGGTAGGCAGCAGTCAGGGCAATCCAAGCTGCTTCAAAGATAAAAAAGCCGATAACAAACCAAAAAAACCCACGACTGTTAATAACCTTCAGGACTCTACCAGATACTTTATTTACCATAATACTTGTTAATATTATCCACGATTGCTTAAGAATACTCTAAAATAATTAGAGTTAACTTATGAATACTAAAGATCAACTCAAGAAATACATTAACTTTCCCAAAAAGACTGTTAGTGCACTCTTAATTTTAGCGACTATAGCAGCCGCCGTCTACTTTTTCGACAAACACCATAATCTGTTAACCTCCCTGAAACATGTACCGCTCTATGTGACTGCCGAAGTATTTGGGCTTTATGTTCTTATGCTTGGTGTTCTCATTGGCATATTTCAAGCGACTATGTATTTAAACGGCAAGAGACTAAAACTAAAAGAAAACAGCCTTATTAACTGCTATTCGCTATTCATGAACTTCTTTATTCCTGGGCAAACAGGTGTCGCTTTCAGGGCCTATTATATGAAAAAGAATTATCAGCTTAAGTATCTGGACTATACACTTGCAACTATCATCTATTATTTAACTTACGCTGTTATATCGGTCATATTTATACTGGCTGGTAGTCAGCCATATTATCTAACCTTGCCGGTTGTCCTAGCAGTTATAGCTTTAGCTATTCTAGGCTTAAAGATATATCTAAGAAGAAACCAGAATGCTCGACTTAAAATACACTTTAAAAGTTTCTCGTACTTAGTCCTAATTACCCTAACTCAGGTTGTTTTGCAAACAATAATATATATGATTGAAATTCGTAGCGTAAAACACGGCGTTAAGTTTAGCCAGGTTGTGACGTATACCGGCACGGCTAACCTGGCACTGTTTGTCGCCCTAACCCCAGGGGCTATTGGAATAAGAGAAAGCTTCTTAATCCTAAGTGAGAAACTTAATCATTTGTCTTCATCAACAATAGTCCTGGCTAACGTAGTAGATAGATCAGTCTATATAGCCTTCCTTTTAATCCTGGGTGTGGTTATTGCTCTGCTTAAAGTTCGGGATCGCCTAGGTGTACCCAAGATAATCGAATCATCAAACTCATAAATTCAACTTACAGTTTCTCGATAGATATATTGGTGGTTAGTTTAATCTATATTAAATAAAAACTCGAAGACATAAATACAACATTTAACAGATGGTAATTTTAGTTATTTAATCTTCTTTAACAATTACTAATTGCTTACGAATGTTATGCTGCGGCTGGCTTTTTATGATGTCCTTAGCCTTAACAGGACATTTGGATGGCTGACTATAAACGACTGATATTAAAATACTTTTCATTTTTGATCGTGCTGTCGCCGTATGTAGTGCTCTCTACCTCCTACGCAGATTCGGCGACAGCCGATGTTTCTCAAGTTTCTAACTTTATTAAAACTGTAATTGAGGCTCTGGCTGGACTGGCTGGCCTTGTCGCCACAGGCTTTTTTGTAGTGGGCGGCTTCAGTTATATTACTAGCTCAGGAAATCCTCAGAGGCTTGAAAGGGCAAAGAGAACAATACTATTCTCTGCTATTGGGCTGGCCATCACCATTGCTGCCTTTGTTTTATCTGACATAGTAAGTAACTTAGCCTCTAGTGCATTTGGTAGCTAGACATGTTCATTTTTGCCGATGCAGCTAACATAGTCAGCTCATCAATCGCACCGGTAGTTACTAAAATAAGCTTACTTAGCTCTATCATATGCGCCCTCTTTGTTATGATTGGCGGTTATCAATATATAACCAGCTCAGGTAATCCGGAGAATCTAATTCGGGCTAAAAGAATTATCAAGAATGCTCTAATTGGATTAGTGATTGTCCTAGCTGCGGCCCTGCTTAGCAACTTTTTAAAAAGTGCCTACGGACCCTTACCGGTAAACGGTACGAATGGCATCGTGCCAAGTCTTAGTGCCATTAAGCCAACTAGCTCATCGAATGGTCTTATCACGGTAATTATAAAAGCCATTACGGGCGTACTGAGTGCCATTGTTGAGACTGTTGCCATACCATTTATAAAAGCTCTAAGCTATTTTACGTCTGGTACGCCACTGGCGGCAGCCAATCATAGTGTATTTAACCTATGGGTTAGCAGTGTTGGCATAGCTGATGCGCTGATGGTGCTATGTATAGTCCTCCTTGGTCTACATGTGATGGGTTTTTATAGTCTGGGCATTGGTGAAGTAAACATAAGACAATTACTGCCCCAGATATTTATAGCCTTTATGTTCATTAACAGTTCAATATTTATTATTGATGCCGTGATTGGACTGTCTAATATTTTAATAAAAGCAATCAGCAATAATAATGCTGCCCAAAATGTCTGGAACGTCTTAAGTGAAGTAGTTAAGCAGCCATCTGCTTATGGCCTTGCTGCTCTAATTATTATGACTATTTTCTTGGTCTTCAGTGTGATCCTCCTAATCTTTTACGTTGGCCGTATTGTAACTATTTATCTTGGCGCAGTTCTTGCTCCTATTGTTATCCTTTGCTGGCTGCTGCCTGGTTTAAGAGATATGGCCATATCCGCTTGTAAGCGGTATTTCTCGGCCATCTTCGTCCTATTCATCCATGTCGTCATTTTAGAACTAGCGGCCTCATTACTGACCGGCATTATTAGTACAAATCAAACACCCGATCCGCTTATGGCCATGATTGTCGGCCTGGCCACACTAGTTGCTCTCTTAAAGACACAAGGAGTAATGAACCAGTTATCTTACGCCTCAATCGGTCCCAGAATGTCACGGCAAATCGCTGAGAGAATTGTCCTGGGCGCCAGTTATATTGGCAGCCAGGCAGTCAATACAATTAGTGGCTACTTGCCGACTAATTCCGGAGGAGTTAGAGGCCGTAATTATTCAAATTCAAACAGTCTTAAATTTAGCAACTTATCAGAAACAAAGTCAGCCAACCAAACGAAACCTTCTGAGCCGCCTATGCCGACAAACAGGAATGAAGGTTAAATAATGAGAGTCTCAGCCATACCTGCTCAAATTACGACAGTTGAAGACCGGATAGCCGGTAATTTAAATCTGACACAAATTTTGTTACTGGCCGTGCCAATATTTATTAGCGCCGTTATTTACTTTATCTTGCCGCCTCTCGGTAAATCTTCCATATATAAACTGGCACTCATTATTTTCATTTCAGCAATATGCGCCTTACTGGCACTTAGAATAAACAGCCACTTAGTTATAGATATCTTAAAACTAAGAGCTAAATATGAACTTCGTCCGCATGTTTATGTTTTCAAAAAACAGCCACTGACCCAGGTTTTGACAAAAATCTCTGAACCTATAAAGCCGAAATCTAAACACACTTTTATAGTCAAAGAAGCCAGTCAAGAAATGAAGTTCAGCGGTATCGGTCATAAGTTGCTGAGTGATCAGAAATACAGCGTAACTTTTCATCAAAGGGCAGGAGGGTTAATTGTTAAAGTCAGTTATTCTGGGTAAGAAGGGAAGCAGTTCTTCTCAGGTAGATATTCGCGATATTTCAGGCGGCATATTAAAGCTGTCTAATAATAAGTACCGCCAAGTGATGGCAACCAGCTCAATTAACTTTGAACTAAAAAGTGAAGACGAAAAAGACGCGCTAATAGATACCTTTGAAAGTTTCTTAAACTCGATCGGATTTCCAATCCAGCTTCTAATAAGAACTAGAGAGATAGATATTGATGACTATCTAAACTCATTAAATCTGCGGTTTGACGAAGAGTCTGAGGAAATATACAAAGCACAACTGATTAGCTATAGAAAGTTCATTTCAACTCTTATTAGTTCTAACAAAATCTTAAGCCGACAGTTTTATGTAGTCATTCCATATGACGATATAAAAAACATAGGTATAGCCAGTATTCGAGACCAATTGTCCATAAGAGCGGATATAGTATCCAAGAATTTAAGCAGACTAGGCATTACCACCAAGCAACTAGGTTCAATAGAAGTAATTGACCTTTTCTACAGTTTTTACTCTCCGGAAAGGTCAAAAACCCAACCACTTAGCCAAAAAGCACTAGATGTTATGGGTTCAGAATTTGTGCTGAAGGGTGGGCAAGATGATTAACTATAAAAAACCAAAGATTAATCCTGACGAACTAAAATACCGGTTGGGTGAACAGACGATTGTTGACCATTTTTCATATAGCGGACTTGAGGAACTGCCAGATCACTTAATCATTGACGGACAATTCGTAAGAGTAATATTTATCTCTGGTTATCCCTATGTTGCCAGTAGCGGATGGTTAGACAATCTAATTAATTTCAGCCACAACATAGATATCAGCTATCACCTTCAAGAAATATCTGCTCTTTTTGCTCTGCCTAAGTTACACCGAAAAATAACCGAACTTGAATCTACCAAGAGAGCCATGATGAAGGCTGGCAGAATACTAAGCTCAGAGATAACCGATCCGCTGGAGTCGGCCATTGAACTAAGAGACAAAATCTTAAGAGGACAAGAGAAGCTTTTCCAAATAAGTATTTACGTTGCCCTAAGAGCAAAAGACCTAAGTGAATTAGACAGGATAACCACTCTACTAGAATCAACGATGTCTTCAAGGCTATTTCTAACTAAGCCAGCAAGGTATGAGCAATTAGCTGCTCTTCAATCAGTCTTACCCAGGGCAACGGATGAACTTGAATATAAACGAAACTTAGATAGTTCATCTGCCGCTCTGACATTTCCATTTATGTCGTCTGAACTAGTCCAGCCCGGCGGCATACTATTTGGTATAAACAAGTCTAACGATTCGCTGGTTATTATTGACCGTTTCTCATTGCCGAATGCTAATTCTATAGTCTTTGCCCAATCAGGCAGCGGTAAAAGCTATCTTACTAAAGTTGAAATATTAAGACAGCTAACTAATGGTACGAAAGTAATAGTCATTGATCCCGAACGGGAATACCTAAACCTCAGCCAGTCGGTAAAGGGCACATATATTAAACTGTCTTTACGATCAAAACAAAGAATTAACCCGCTTGACCCATTGGTAGCCAGCTTAAACAAAAAACAACAAAGTGAGCATATCAATAACGTCACTGACATAATTTCTTTGCTTGCCGAAGGCCTTTCAGCTCGCGAGAGATCAATGGTAGATAAAGCGCTTTTGAAGATACTAAAAATAAGCCAATCTAAAACGCCCTTACTTAGTGATCTATATACTAAACTTGCCAAACTAGGCCAAACAAAATTAACCGAGCGGCTGGATAAGTTCGTCAACGGCTCAATGTCGGATGTTTTTAATTCGCCGACGAATATTAAGCTGACTAACCGTCTAATTGTTTTTGATATAAAGGACATGCCAGAAAGTTTGCGGCAAGTGATGATGTTAATTATCGCTAACTTTGTATCCAATCAGATTAAAACTTCTCCCGAAAAGAGACTTCTAATAATAGATGAAGGCTGGCTCCTTTTAGAACATGAAGATAGTGCCAGATTTATTGCCGGTCTAGTAAGGAGGGCGAGGAAATATTACTTGGGCGTATCAATCACATCCCAGCAAGCCAATGACTTTTTAAATAATAAATATGGCCGGGCAATCGCATCACAAAGTGCTCTTAGAATATTAATGCGCCAGGATTCAACTACTATTAAGAACGTTGTCAGTGAGTTTAACTTAAGTGAATTTGAAAGAAACTACCTGCTTACAACCGAACGTGGCGATAGTCTTATGATAGTTGACCAAACCCATGTGGCAGTTAAAATAGTGGCTTCCGATAGCGAGCATCCGTTAATAACAACAGATCCAAGCGAGATATATGCTAAAAAGTAAAATCAAACTTTACAGTGGCATAGCTGCAGCAGTGCTTATCACCCTATTACTTCTACCAATAATTACACTGTCTTCTTTGACCAATCTACTTGTTCTGGCTGGCCCTTCTTCTTCTGGCCCAAACATGGATATATATCTATACGAAGGTCCATTAGCTGCTAATGATGGCTATGCATTTGGCAACTGTACCTATTGGGTATCACTTCTTCGGGCAGAAGCAGGGGAACCTATCCCAAATACTTGGGGTAATGCTATAACGTGGGCAAAACGGGCCCAAGCTGACAGTTATTTAGTAGATCAAACGCCAAGTTATTCTGCAATAATGGTCGATCAGAATGCACCTGGCGGTTTAGGCCACGTAGCCTTTGTTGAGGGTGTTGATTCTGCTAATGGTAACTGGACAATTTCAGAAATGAATAGAGTCGGCTTTGATGAAGTTGATACAAGAGTATTGCCTGCAAGTGCCGCTTCAATCTACTACTTCATACACAATAAGAGTGATTGATTTGTTGAAAATCACTTCGCAAAATATTAGTACATATATTGACAATTAATAACCCTTCTATTAATATGGAAAGCATGAAGACTGTAAGTTACTCTCTCGACGAAGAAACTGCAAAAGGAATTGATAGTATAGCCAAGAAAGCTAAACTGTCTAGAAGTGATGTGGTTCGCACTATGTATGCAAGAATGCAATTAGAACAAACTTTCGAAGAGATGGAGGCTCAAGCATCCCAGCTATTAAAGAAGTTGGGTCTTGAAACAGAAGATGATGTTGCAGCCTACGCAAAATCTAAAACTTAAAATTGTACCTGACACAGGTTTTTATATAGCAGCTATTCTCAAGAATAGCTACGCAAGAAGCTACATGCTCGGGAAGGGATCAAAGTATTTGTCTTATGAACTGTTTAGTTCAGAGGCGATACTGCTTGAATTGCAAGAGAAGCTAGAGAGTGATAAATTTGGTTTTGACAGAGCCGAAATAGTACCTTTAATAAGGCAAATTCGTAGCGTTGTTACGATTGTTTATCCACAACAAAAAATTATAACCTCTAGAGATCCTGATGATAATAAAATCCTGGAATGCGCCATTGAAGTAGGGGCAGAGGTAATCGTATCGCTCGACAAAGACCTTCTTGTTTTGAAAGAATATGAGGGGGTTAAAATTATACACCCAAGAATGCTTCAATATTTATTTCCTAAGACCTAATACCCTTGTCTAGCATTTGTTTAATATCGGCATATATAAATAAACCAGGTTTATTTATATCCAGTAAGAAAGTAGTTAAGTTTTAATAAGTTTACTAAAACGGTTACAATAGAATAAGATATTAAACGCTGGTGGGCATGCTACAAAAACCACATAAAGTACCAATTGCAAATTACAAACGAACAAAGATCATTGCGACCGTAGGTTTAAGCACTAATAGCTATCAAACAATATATGACTTCATTGATGCTGGTGCTAACGGCCTAAGCCTTGACTTCTCTAAAGGGAATAATGAAGAACGTCATCAGCAAATAACCTGGATAAGAAAGGCCTCTAAAAGACTTAATAAGCCTGTGGCCATAATCCAGGATTTAGAGGGTCCAAAAGTTAGACTAGGAGACTTTGACGGAGTGATTGAGGTAATATCTGGCCAGACAGTCAGGCTTGGACTAAATGCTAATTATGCTGGCACAAATATTATCCCAACTCAGCTTGACCTAAGTAAAAAGGTTAAGAGAGGCGAGAGAATATATATCTATGATGGCAAGATCTGCTCAACAGTAATATCTGTAATTGATGGCATTGTTCATTTAAAAATAGAAAATGACGGCTTCCTTATTAGAGGAAAGAATTTGAGTCTACCGGACACAAACTTTAGCGGTGACATCATTACTCCTAAAGACCGAGCAGATTTAGTCTTTGGTTCCACTGAAGATGTAGATTATGTAGCCTTAAGTTTTGTTCACACTGCTGAAGATATTAGAGAGCTTAGGAAAATCTTAGCTAGTATTAATATGAAAGCCCAGATTATAGCCAAAGTGGAAACCAAAGCGGCTATTGAAAACATGGAAGAAATTATTGAAGAAACTGACTGCTTGATGGTGGATAGGGGACAGCTAACCAACGAAGTATTGTCAGAGGCGGTACCGACAATTGAGTCGCAGCTCATTGGTCTCTGCATACGGTATGCCAAACCTGTTTTTGTTGCCAGCCAAATGCTTTTTAGTATGTCAACCTCAGCTGAGCCGACTATAACCGAGCTGTCAGATATAGCTAATGCAGTTACAGCTGGCGCAGACTGTCTAATGCTTAGCGATGAAACAGCTATTGGCAATCATCCGTTAGAGGCAATAAAAATGATGAAAAAAACTATCCTATATACCGAGACTAACAGTTGCTTGGAAGTTGAATTCCCAGAATTTATAGATAATTCCAGTCAGGCAATAATCGCCAGCTCAATTGTTGATCTGGCTGACACTTTAGATGCCGAAGCTATTGTTGCTGAGACAAAATCCGGTGCTACCGCCAGGATGTTGGCTTCTAAAAGAACGAAAAAACCAATTATTGCCGTGACTTCTGACCCGAAAGTTGCCCAACAACTTTCCCTAGTGTATGGCGTCAAAAGCTATGTCCGCCCGGTCGATAGGCTCGCTGCCAGCAAGTTAACCGATTGGCTGGCTAAAGAGAAAATATTAAATAGCGGTGATATAGTTGTAACTGCTTCGTGTAAGCAGCCCGGCGTAGTGGGCACAACTGATACCATTAAAGTTAGGTTTATAGAGTAATAATATGTTCCATAAAAAAACAATCAGAGACATTGATCTAAAAAATAGAACAGTACTTTTAAGGACTGACTATAACGTGCCAGTTGAAAAGGGTAAGATAACTGACGACTATAGGATTACGCAGTCACTTGAAACCATCCATTATCTGTTAAGTCAAAACTGCAAGATAATTATCTGTTCGCATCTTGGTAGGCCAGAAGGCAAGCCCGACCCGGATCTCTCTCTTTTCCCGGTTGCCAAGAAACTTAACGAAATCTTAAACAGGCAAGTGGACTTTGTACTAGACTGTGTTGGCGATCAGGCATCAAAAGCTGCCGCTAATTTAAAACCAGGCCAGTTATTACTGCTTGAAAACCTAAGATTTCATCCAGAAGAAGAAGAAAATGATGATAACTTTGCTGCCAGTCTAGCTTCTTACGCCCAAGTATTTGTCCAGGATGCTTTTGGCGTGGTCCACCGGGCCCATGCATCAACTGTCGCTATTACCCACCACTTACCTTCCGTTTCCGGATTACTGCTTGAAAGGGAAGTGGATACCATAACAGATGCCATTTCTCATCCTAAAAGACCGCTAATAGCTGTCATTGGCGGTGCTAAGATAGCAGATAAAATAGCTGTTTTAAAAAGGTTTATTAATACTGCCGACGGCCTAGCCATTGGCGGCGCTATGGCCAACACTTTCCTAAAGGCTGATGGAGTGGAGATAGGGAATAGTCTTTATGATGAGCATGACCTTCCCCTTGCCCGTGAGATTTTAAATCTGGCCAAAGATGAAGCCAAAAAAAGACATTTTATCTTTTCCCTGCCTTTTGACGGCGTGGTTGCCTCAGCCGTTGATCCCACCAAGCCGACCAGAATTGTCGATTGGTCAGCTCACGCAATTGCCGACATTGAAAGCTATCCGAAAAGACCGCCAAGGGAATCAGGCCACGTCCATGAAAACGAGAAAATACTAGATATTGGCCCGTTCAGCGGTGCCTTTATTGCTGGCTTGACCCAGCTTGCTAATACCGTAATTTGGAATGGGACAATGGGAGTAACTGAAACGGAAGGGCTGCTCGGAAGTATCGGCCCGTACTCTCATGGAACAGATCTTTTAATCCAAGGCCTAACCGGAGAGATGGGTCATAAGCCGTATACGATTATTGGCGGAGGGGATACGGTCGGCTACATCGAAAGCCGAAAGCTAGTTAAGATGTTTGACCTTGTTTCAACAGGCGGCGGAGCCAGTCTTGATTTAATGTCTGGCCACACTTTGCCGGGTGTTGAAGCCTTGCTTAATAAGTAAATGCTTGTGCTAGACTATTTATAAGATATGCATAAAAGTCTAATAATCGCTAATTTCAAAATGCACCTCAACGTCGGTGATTCTAGTCTATATATTCATAAACTAAACAAGATTTTAAACCCTCACCGTTCAGTTGAAGTTGTTATTGCCCCGTCAATGCTTGCTCTCCAGCCATTGAGCCTGCAAATAGACCGCCGCAAAATGCACCTGGCTGCCCAGAATGCCTATTCCAAAGACGATGGACCATATACCGGGGAAGTCAGTTTTACTATGTTATCCGGACTGGCAGATTATGTCATTATTGGCCACTCTGAGCGCCGCATATATTTCAGTGAAAGCTTAGAACTTGTCCGGGATAAAGTATCGGCCGCTATCAGAAACAATATCAAACCAATTCTTTGTATCGGTGAATCTAAACCAGAGCAACAAGCTGGTGAAACAAAGAGGGTAATTCATGACCAGCTTATCACTGCCCTATCCGATTTAACGTCCGAAGAAGTTAGAAAGGTAACAATCGCCTACGAACCAATTTGGGCCATCTCTACCTTTGACGGCCAACCGGCAAGTACTCAAGTTGTTCAAAAAGTCATAGACTATATCCGTTATCAGATAAGCGAAGTATATGGTGCCACAGCCGCAGGCGACGTTAAAATCATTTACGGCGGCAGTGTTGATCAAGAAACAGTCAGCGGCTACCTGGCTTTAGACGGCTGCGGCGGAGCTCTTGTAGGCAATGCCAGTCTAGATCCTGAATCTTTCGCCAGCATTGCGGATAAAGCTTATGAAGTAGAACAATCTAAGCAAACTCCTTAATATTCCTCTAAATTACCTCCTAATGAATTAGAATAGAAGTAATGGAGGAAAGATTACTAGAGGGACTAAACCCCGAACAAAAGAAAGCTGTCCTTGAAACAGAAGGACCGCTTCTAATTCTAGCCGGTGCCGGCAGCGGGAAGACTAAAACCCTAACCCACCGTATTGCCTACATTTTAGCTACCCGTAAAGCGACACCAGAATCTATCCTGGCCGTGACCTTTACCAACAAGGCAGCCCAGGAAATGAGAGGCCGGATCGCTAGACTTATAGGCGGCCGAGAATCAAGCTACAGCTTCATGCCGTTTATGGGCACATTCCACGGCGTCTGTGTAAAGATTCTAAGAACTTCCGGCGAACATATCGGTATCCCTAAAAGCTTTATTATCTTTGATGATTCCGACTCTCTAGCAACAGTTAAAAGGGTAGCTAAACAACTAAGTATTGACGAAAAGAGCTTCCCTTCTAAAATTAGCCTTTCTTTAATCAGTTCTGCCAAGAATGAAATGATTGACCCTATTGAATATACTCAAACCGCCAGTTCGCCGTCCCAAAAAGTAGCTGCCCAAATCTACCCGCTCTATCAGAAAGAACTGAAAAATGCTAATGCCCTAGATTTTGATGACCTAATACTTAAAACCGTCAAACTGCTAAAAGAAACTAAGGAAATTAGGGACAAATGGCGTAGTCAGTTTAAATACATCATGATCGATGAATATCAGGATACTAACGCTGCCCAATACCAATTAATAAAACTGTTAACTAGCAGCAGCAATAATTTAGCTGTTGTTGGTGACGATTACCAGTCTATATATATGTTTAGAGGGGCAGACTTTAGAAACATCTTAAATTTTGAAAAAGACTATAAAAATGCTTGCGTTATTAAACTGGAACAAAACTACCGATCAACCAAAAACATCCTTGATGCCTCAAACGCCCTAATACTAAATAACACGAAAAGAAGCGATAAGCGTCTTTGGACAGCGTCAACTGAAGGCAAGCCGGTTAATATTGTTCAAGTCAATAACGAAAGATCTGAAGCCGAAGCATTAATCCGTCACATAAAAGAAGGGGTAGACAGCGGACGCTTTAGTTACTCTGATCACGCTGTCCTGTACCGGACCAACGCCCAAAGCCGTCCGGTTGAAGAAGCATTTATCCGTTACGGCATTCCCTATCAGATAGTTGGCGCAGTTCGGTTCTACGAGCGCAAAGAAATAAAGGACATACTTGCTTATTTAAGACTTATTTATCAGCCCGAAGACCGGGTATCGCTAGAGAGGGTGATTAATGTTCCGGCTCGCGGTATTGGCCCTAAGAGCCTCGGTCTATTCCTGGCTCAAGCCGATTCACTCGGAAGCTTAGAAAGTGCCTTCATAGAAATAGACAAAAACGACCGGCTAACTCCAAAAGCTAAATCTGCCATTAATGAACTAGGGGACATCTTAAAGAGTCTAAGATCAATTGTTGACACCACTAATCTGCCGGCACTAATAGACTCTTTGATCCGCCGGCTAGATTATTTTAAATACTTAGATGACGGTACTCCTTCTGGTGAAGCCCGTCAGGAAAACGTTAAGGAACTGCTAAGTGTTGCTAGTGAATACCAAGAAGTCGGTCTGGCTGGCTTTTTGGAAGAAGTTGCCCTAATTAGTGACATAGATAATGCTAACTTTAATAATGACCAGGTCACACTTATGACCGTTCATGCTGCTAAGGGACTAGAATTTCCGGTTGTTTTCATGATAGGCATGGAAGAAACCTTGTTCCCCCATTCGCGGGCTCTATATGATCAAGCCGATATGGAAGAAGAAAGAAGACTTTGTTATGTTGGTATGACCAGAGCGCGCTTCGAACTTATCATGATCTATGCATCAAGCCGCTTAATCTACGGCGGCGTGCTTCATAACCCACCCAGTCGTTTCTTAAGTGAAATAGACGGCCAGTTTCAAACCGAGAATGGCTTTTACGCTGCAACAAAGGAAGTAGAAACCCCTAGTCCTGTCAACCCTGAACCAAGATATATTCCAGACTTAAATGCCGGCGACAACGTCAATCACCAAACATTTGGCCCCGGTACAGTTGTTGAACTTAATGGTGAGATTGTCGCCGTATATTTCAAACGCCATGGCATCAAAAAGCTCAATCTGGCCTTCGCTCCGCTGGAAAAACTCTAGTCTATTAATCTGGGTAAGGATAATAAAAGATAGCAATTTTTGCTACAATAGACAGACGTCTAGAGGGACATTGCTAAGCGGTATTTGCATCTATCCTTTTAGAGCACACCTATATGAAATTTAAATTAGACGAGGTCAAATCAAGGCGCAAAAGCCGTATAGATTTTAAGCGGCTTAAAGTACTAAGCAAGCATCCTTTTGCTGTTCCTGTTATTACCGGCTTTTGCCTAATCCTTTTAACTATTGCTTTTGTATTATTTTTCGGTAATGCCAAACAAATCCAGGTAACACCTGATTCTAAGATAGTTATTATTACCGATGCCGGCGTGCAACAAATAGTTCCCAGTGACGATAAAACAGTCGGGACACTTTTAAAGCGCTTAAATATATCGCTAAATCAGGGTGATGTCGTTCAACCAAGTCTAACTACACCAATTGATCAGGACGACTTTAGGATTAACATCTACCGGGCTGTGCCAGTTGAAATAGTTGACAATGGTATCGCCTACTATTCTTTTAGCGCTGCCACAACACCGAGAGCAATTGCCAGTCAGGTAGGCGTCATAGCCACAGCCTCAGACTACGTTACCTCTCAGCCCACTGAGAACTTTTTAGCCAGCGATGCTATCGGCCGGCAGGTTATTATTGAATCAGGCATACCCATAGTCCTTGATTTATATGGCACCGATCTACCGCTCTATGTTCATGCTTCTACAGTAGCTGAGGTTATGAGCCAAGAGAACATTCAATTAACGTCAGAAGATCAAGTTACCCCTAGTCTAAACTCATCAATAAGTCCTAACGAACAAGTCAGTATCAGTAGATCAGGTATTAAAACAGAGATCGTTACCCAGCCCATTGCTACTCCGGTCCAGACTACATATGTTTCTGATCTAGCTTATGGCACTAGTTCAATAGTTCAGCAAGGATCACCCGGGAAAGAAGTAGTTGCCTATGAATTGTCCCCTTATGGTACAATTCTAGACCCCTCTTCACCAATCCAAACAATTGTGACCGTACCGCCAGTTACAGAGATAGTGGATGAAGGGGATAGTTTGTCTGGTATCCAGGGAGACATGTCGCTAGCAGGCATCTCTCCAGCCGACTATTCTTATGTCGATTTCATTGTTTCTCATGAGTCAGGTTGGTGTCCAACTAAATGGCAGGGTGAGATTGGCTATTGTCCAGCCGGCTTCAGCCAGCTTTATGCTAACGACGACGATGTAGGCTACGGGTTATGTCAATCTACTCCACCAGATAAAATGGCTGAATTCGGTGCTGATTGGCAGACTGACCCAATTACCCAGTTGGAATGGTGTGACTGGTATGCTCAGATGAAGTTTGGTGGTTGGTATAACGCTTACATTCATTGGATAGACTATGGCAACTGGTGATGAACCTAAAGCTCACAAATCGCTGGGCCAGCACTGGCTGGCAGACCAGACCATTCTTAAGGCTATAGCAGATCTAGCCGATATATCTAAAAGTGACACGATTCTTGAAATAGGACCAGGAACAGGCAGGCTAACCAAACTGTTAAGCTCCAAGGCCAACAAAGTAATTGCTATTGAACTAGACACTTCACTGATCAAAAAACTAACCACACTTAATCTTTCCAATGTTCAAATAGTTAATGAAGATATACTAAACTATGACCTGTCTGGACTAGGCAAATATAAGCTGGTAGCCAATATCCCATATTATCTAACAGGCAAGATAATAAAGCTCATTAGCGAAACTGCATATAGACCTGAACTTGTTGTCCTCTTAGTCCAAAAAGAAATAGCCGATAGGTTAGCTGCCAAGCCTGGAGATATGTCTATCTTAGGCCTTACATGCCAATTTTACTGGGATGTACAAAAAGGACCGTTAGTAACGCCAGATAAGTTTATTCCGCCGCCAAAGGTAACATCCCAGATAGTTAAGCTGACACCGAAGGCAATAACTCTTTCCGGCCCAGAAGTCCAAGAGTTACTTAGGCTAATTAAAATTGCCTTCTCTTCAAAGCGTAAAACTATTTTAAACAACGTAAGTAGCGGCTATAGACAAGATAAAGAGACAGTTAAAAACATACTCCTGGATGCCGGTATTGATGCCACCAGACGTCCTCAGACTCTCAGTTTGCAAGAATGGCAGGAACTACTAATAAGACTGAATACGTCAGGTTGCCAAAGGTAACAAGATAGTGTATAAAAATGGCCATGATTCAACCTGAACATTCCGATGACCTATCTGATCAGCGTGCAACTAAATGGCTTGTAGGACAGATTGATAAAGTATTCATCCAAGAGACAGGACACGGATTCACACACTTTGTGAGCGGCGAACTTGATCAGCCTCCAACTGCTAGAATTAGAGGACTGCTATTTTGTTATGCCGCAGATCAGCATCCCGTTGGGGTTCAATTAGAATCCTGTGTCGACCCTAAGATCGGTCAGGTTAGAAGAGTCGAAATTGCAGATTCATATCTAGGAGGGAAAATCCTAGAGAGCTATCTAATTAACAATGACCAAATCGTCGATAATTTAACACAGCAACCAGTAGAAACCGGGCTTAGTCATCTTAGCTACTGGCTAAGTGAAACAAAGTGGAGTTGAGTCGTTATAAAACTATTAAGCCATACAATTTAGACTAGTAAATACATTAGCAAGATGATATAATAAAGAACGATGGGGCTGAATGTTAAGCTCGACGTTGGACTTTATCGGTTAGATCAGCAAGTCGCTTGTCAGCGTTATAGGCAACTTTTTTTAGATGCAACATCTAAGATTAATAGCGCAGTAGCACCATTTCGCAACTTAGTTGCAGTATTTAGTGCTCCTCGCTTAGCTTTAAGCCCAATAGCTTAAGCAATGTCTATAAATGATCCAGAGTAATTAATAGACGTTTCATATCTCTCTGGTGCTGAAATACTATGTCCTATAGTATTTCCTAAGACTTTTGGACAATAGATATGGTTCGTTCGTTTGTTTAAAGGCCATATCTGAATATTAAAAGCAAACTATACTTGTAGAAGACTAACCAAGATAAACTGACGGACCCGGCCGCAATCGCCGGCAGCTCCACCATAATCACTTTGACCTCTGTAAAATGGGGTCTTTTTTGTCACAAAACACCCTCGATCTTATTATTATCTAAACTTGACAGGTCCAAGGGAACAGGTAGAATATGTTTATATAATTAGCGAACATAAAAACAGATAAAATAAAGGAAAATTATGGGTGAAGATTTACCGAATGACGAAGATAAAATAATGGCAGGTCCACAAGTTGAAAATACAATTCAACCAGCTGAAAGTGGGGTAATGACGGAGCCACAAGTTGCTGAGGGATTACCTTCAGACCAGCCATTATCAACTGTTGATGTAGGTGAAAGCTCAGATATAACTAAACCTGAATCATTGAGAGAACAAACCAGAGCAAGAGTTGATAAGCTCATCGATAAAGCCATAAGTATCAGTGGCGTGCTTGAAGCTAGTAATACCACCGAAGATGATATGAAGCTTGTGTCAGGCCCTGGCCATGCGCCAACCCCTAGCCATTATGATTTAACTCATAGAATATTACACGAAGATGGTAGCACGGATTTTTTTACTGTACAGTGTGCTGTGAGTAAAGAAGATCCGAGTAATTACTTAACTATTAGCAAGCACGTCAAAGGGGTGGACGGCTCCATGAGAAGTTTGAAAATAGGCTGGGAAAATGGATCCGATACTCTTGGGGGCAAATTAACTAGAATTGATGAGAAAGGACAAACTACCAACGTTGCACTCAATCCTAGCCAAACCCAACAGACACTGGAAGCTGTTTTAGATAATCTACAAACCACACTAGAAGCTCGTGGGACTGAAGCAGCTTTAGCAACGGATGCAGAGGTTGCAGAAATATTGGGCCAAAGCCGGCCAGCACCAGAAGTTTAGCTTTAAAATTCCTTTGATATAGTCATTGTATCTATGAGCTCACTTGCAACTGGCGAATACTAGATCTGTCCAGTTATGCTGCAGGAGATTGCTAAAGCTACGGACATCTAATTGGGCTAATGTCAATTATGCCCTTGCTTTATTACATTCTTTAGGGTATCTTAAGTCCAACTAGATAAAGCTGCTAACGTAACGTGAGTTCGGTTCTAGGAAATAAGAAAATAGTGATTTGAGGCGCAGCTAACTGGATTGCCAGATTACCTCTAAGTCGTAATAAAGGAGTGATCTAGTGGCAACACGTCTATTTGTCGGATCATTGTCTTGGAATACTACCGATGACCAGTTGAAGGATTTTTTCTCAACTGTCGGTACAGTAAACTCAGCCAATGTGATTGTCGATCGCGACTCCAACCGATCAAAAGGTTTTGGATTTGTCGAGATGGACAGTGACGAAGAAGCTAAGAAAGCTATCGCTAGCCTAAATGGCAAAGAACTTGATGGCCGAGCTATCATAGTCAGCGAAGCACGACCTCGTGAACAAAGTTTCAACCGAGAGCGTTAGTTTCGAATAAGCTTTTTAAAGCTTAAAAGGCATCCTTATATCAAGGGTGCCTTTTAATATTGGCCTTGAAAAGTCTAAAACTATCTTAATAACAAGTCTTGACCCTTATGTGTTAGCGGTCTAGGCTTTAAATTACAAGGACTAGCATATGATAAACCCTAAAAAAATATTTACATTCAGACCAGACATAGAGTTAAAACCCGAACAGGTAGCAGCTGCCCGTAAATATATTGAGGATTATTGGCCCCAGGTTACCCGCTTTCACCCAAAAGATGACGAGAGTTTACTCGGACTGCCGCATCCGTATTTAGTGCCGGCATTCAATGAGAAAACTGAGTTTGACTTTAACGAAATGTATTACTGGGACAGTTACTTCATGATCCAGGGAATACTAGATGAAGAACATAAAGACCTCATTATAGGCATGTTAGACAACCTGATTTATCTATTCAAAAGATTCGGCATTATCCCAAACGCTTCAAGAACGTACCTTATGGGCCGTTCCCAGCCGCCCTTTTTAACATCTTTCATATTCGATGTATATAAGGCATATGATATGGATAACAAATGGTTTAAAGAGCACATTGAAGTTGCCAAAGCCGAATATTCGGGGGTCTGGATGGGAGTTAATAAACCAGTTGCCCACCAGGTATACCGGGGACTTTCCAGGTATTATGACATTAACTACTTAAACGATTTAGCTGAAGCTGAAAGCGGCTGGGATCTCACATCTCGCTTTAGCCATAAAGCCTTAAATTATCTACCGGTTGATTTAAATGCCCTTTTGTATAAATACGAGGCAGACTTCGCCCGAGCCGCTAAAATACTGGGAAATAAAAGGGAAGAGGCCCAGTGGGAAGATAAGGCAAGTCAGCGCAAACTGAAGATGGACGAACTGATGTGGGACAAGTCTAAGGGACTCTATTTTGACTATAACTATGCCCGTGAAAAAAGAGGTACGGTCATATCACTGGCCAGCTACTACCCCCTTTGGGCCGGTATGGCAGATAAGGACCAGGCTAGAGACTTAGTTAAAGCCATTCAAAGGTTTGAGCATAAGGGCGGTCTAGCAGCTACTGATTCTCTGCCTGTCGGCCAGTTTGTTTTTGGCGGGATGCCAACACAGTGGGCCTTTCCAAACGGCTGGGCACCGCTTCACTACCTGACTATAAAAGGCCTGGAACGCTACGGCTTTCACAAAGAGGCTAGGCGGATTGCCATGAAATGGCTTAAAACTAACCTAAGCTGGTTTAACGACCACGGCATATTCTTAGAGAAATATAACGTCGTATCACCGGATAAGCCGCCGGTTAAAGGAGTTTATCCGTCCCAGGAAGGCTTCGGCTGGACTAATTCTGTCTTTGAAAGATTATGCCAGGAATATATTGACCGCTCAGCCTGATATAATTGAGAGTTATAAGGAAAGGACATGAAAGATGACTAAAATTGGCTGCCCTTTTTGTAACCCATTAAATAGGGTAATCAAATCTAATGACACAGCCCAAGTATTTTTAAGTGATCCCAGAAAAGTACCTGGGCACATTTTAGTTACACCAAAGGAACACATTGAAAAGCCCTGGGAGTTATCAAGTAAGGAGTTAAAAGATATTTTTGATTTAATATTCTTTGCTGAACAGAGGATAATCGGCAAACTTGGTGATGGCTGCGATATCCGCCAAAACTACCGGCCCTTTGTGGAGCAAAACTCCCTAAAAATAGACCACATCCATTTTCATGTTATCCCTAGGTATAATCATGACTATATCTACCAAAAAGTAGAGAAGTATGAGAAAGATATCTTTGCTGAACTGGATGATCTGGAAAGAGAGGAAGTAACTAAACTACTTAAATAAGATGAGCCGCTTTTATATCACCACATCAATACCGTATATAAATGCCAAACCGCACCTTGGCCATTCCGAGGAGTTTGTTATTGCCGATGTTCTTGCCCGTTATGCCCGGAAACAAGGAGATGAAGTTATCTTTTCCACCGGCACTGATGAACACGGCGGCAAGGTAGCTGAAAAAGCCGAGGAAGCAGGCATTGAACCAAAACATTTTGCCGACAAAACCTCTAAGTACTTTGAAGAACTAACTTCTCTTCTTAACATTTCTAATAACCGCTTCATTAGAACAACAGACGCTACCCACGTACAAATTGCCCAAGTTATCTGGCAAAAACTAGAAAAGGACATATATAAGTCTGAATATATCGGCTGGTACTGTACCGGCGATGAAGCTTTCTTCTCTGATGAAGAGGTCAAGGCAAATAACGGCATCTGCCCTAATCATAACCGTCCATTCGAGAAAATAGAGGAAGAAAACTACTTCTTTAAATTATCTAAATACGGACCGGAAATAGCTGAAGCTATTAAGTCTGAAAAATTTAGAATTATACCGGCAACTCGTCGTAATGAAATCTTAAGTCTAATTGATTCAGGCTTAGAAGATATATCTATTTCCCGACCAAAAAATAAGATAACCTGGGGTATTCCTGTGCCCGGAGACAGCAAGCAGGTAATGTACGTCTGGTTTGAGGCGCTGATGAACTATATAACAGTTCTAGGTTACCCGGATAACGCCGACTTTAAAAACTACTGGCCGGCCAATGTCCAAGTAATTGGCAAAGACATTGTCAGGTTCCACGCCGCTATTTGGCCAGCTATGCTAATGGGACTAGATCTTCCCTTGCCTAAAACCCTTTATGTTCACGGCTTTATTTTCATTGAAGGACAAAAAATGTCTAAGTCACTGGGTAATTCAATAGATCCGGTTGAGCTTATTGCTAACTTTGGTCCTGATCCGCTCCGTTATTATCTCTTAAGACACATTCCCAGCTATTCTGATGGTGATTTCTCACTGAGTAGCCTAATAGATAGCTATAACAATGAACTGGCTAATGAGCTAGGCAATGCCGTATCGAGAATAACCACCATGATTGAACGCTACGGCGGCGGTCTAACTAACGACGTACCATCGCCAGAACATGACATTTCCGCCTATGAAGAAGCAATTAAAAATTGCCGCTTAGATAAAGCCCTGGATGTAGTCTTTGAAGAGATAAAGGGGCTAAACCAATATATTGAAGAAGAGAAACCGTGGGAATTAGCTAAATCTGAAGACAAGGACCATCTTAAAGAAGTTCTAGCCTATTTAGCCGGCAGCCTGCTTCAAATTGCCGACCTTCTTGAACCATTCGTACCCCAAACTGCCGACAAAATTAAAGCTGCATTTGCCGGCGGCAAAGTTCATAAGATGAAAGAGAACCTTTTCCCTAAAATAGACAATGATCGAACTAACTGACACTCACTGCCATATACAGTCTATTAACCAGCCTGGTGTTGAAGAACATACAGCTATGCTTTGGCAAAAGTTAAAAAATCCGAATATAGAGTCTGTTATTCATGACGCGTCTCTAGCAAACGTGACTAGGTTAATAACTGTCGGCACTGACCTTAATGACAGCAAACTGGCTATAGAAACTGCCGGAGCACATCAAAACGTCTGGGCCAGTATTGGCATTCATCCTCATGAAGCTAAGAGATACGCTCATGATAAAGCTAAACAAGAAGAATTTGTTTCTCTCGCTAAGTCAGATAAAGTGGTAGCCATTGGTGAATGCGGCCTGGACTACTTTTATAACCACTCGAGTCCTAAAGACCAAAAAGCGGTTTTGGACTTTCAGTTAAGTCTAGCTTCTAAACATAACCTGCCGGTAATATTCCACGTCCGTGAGGCCTACACGGACTTTTGGCCAATTCTAGATAACTACCCAAATATACGGGGTGTACTTCATAGCTTTACGGATAGCCTGGTTAACCTAACTGAAGCCTTAAACCGCGGGTTATTTATTGGTGTCAATGGTATTTCTACCTTCACCCGTGACCCTGCCCAACTAGCTATGTTTAAACAAATACCACTGCCTAATTTACTCCTTGAAACAGATTCACCGTACTTGACGCCAGCCCCAAAGCGTGGTAATATTAACCAGCCTAAATATGTTAGGCTTGTGGCAGAAAACCTGGAGCGATTAAGAGGACAACCTTTAGAAATAATCGCCTCCCAAACGACCAAAAATGCCAGACAACTATTCCATGTATAATATAAAGCTCAATGAAAGGTAATAGGATGCGTTCTGAGTTAGGTGAAGAGATACCCAGGCGATATGAACAGAACATTTTATTAAGATTGGATGTTCTAAGTAGTAGTATGGCCCGAGCCGATAAAGCTGCCCAGACTATGGCTGCTACTTCTGCTAATACAGATAAGGCCGTAGTTACAATTGAACCAGCTCCTTACATAGAAATTGCAGGCAGTGCTATAAATAGCATCCAAGAAATTGACCTAAACTCTGCTGCTGAAATAGGCGGCGTCATATATATAAAAGACATTAGAGAGCAGCTTGACCGTATATACGCGGAGATTCCTCAAGAAGCCCTTAATAACCTGAGGAAGGCCTTCTAAGATATGGGTATATTGCCAAAGTTTTTACCTCGCAGTTATGCCCAAAGAGCTGAAGACGCCGAAAGACAGCTGATTCGCTTCGAAACTCAATTTGGCCGCAATATATTCGGACCAATACCAGAGAATCATCATCGGGACTTCTTCTGTTTAGACGAGTACACCTGGATTTGGCACGAAGACTGGCTAGATGAAAAAGGCAACAGAATCGTTGTATCTACCCGTTATATTTTACGTCCGGATGGGGCCATAAAATCCCACAACGGGCAATCGTATCAGAAGGTAGAGCCCCAAGAATTTGACCATCTATATAAGGCCATTAAAAAATATGTCTCAGCTGTCTCGGACCAGTATTCCCGGATGCTCAGCCCGGCTTAATCAATACCGTATAGTATAAGAATATGTCCCAAAAAAACGTCTATTTAGACTATGCCGCTTCCACACCAATGGACCCTAAGGTCCTTAAGGCTATGGAGCCATACTTTTCTAAACAGTTTTTCAATCCATCAGCTGTCTACTCTAAAGCCAAAGACGTCAGATCAGTTGTTGAAGATAGCCGCCGCAGTGTAGCCCTAAATCTAGGTGCTAAATCTTCAGAAATAATTTTTACCGCTGGCGGCACCGAAGCAAATAACTTGGCACTTACCGGTGTTATGAATGCCCATCCTAATGGCAATATGGTTATATCAGCCATTGAACATCCGTCCGTTTATGCCCCGGCCAAGAACTTTAATGCCCGTATCTGCCCGGTAGATAAAGAAGGCCTGATTAAGATTAACAAGCTTAAAGACTTAATAGACGACGACACAAATCTAGTCAGCATCATCTACGTTAGCAACGAAATAGGGGTCATTGAGCCGCTAAAAGAGGTGGCAAGTATAATTCAAACTATCCGCAGTGACAGACTCAGCCGAGGTATAACCAGACCAATCTATTTCCACACTGATGCCTGCCAGGCAGCTAACTATCTGGACCTGCATATCTCTAAACTCGGTGTTGATCTTATGACACTAAACGGCAGTAAAATATATGGCCCTAAACAAAGCGGCACCCTATTTGTTAAAAGCAGTGTCCGTTTAAAGCCCATCATATTTGGCGGCGGACAAGAAAGAGGCCTTCGAAGCGGCACTGAAAATGTGCCAGGAATAATCGGTTTTGCAGCGGCCCTTGATTTAGCCCAAGATAGCAAAAAGTCTGAATCAGACAGACTGGCACACCTTCAGGAGTATTTCATAACCAGTCTGACTAATAACTTCCAAAATGCTAAAATTAACGGCTCAAGGATAAAAAGGGTAGTAAATAACGTCCACGTTACTTTTCCGAATGTAGACAATGAACGGCTTTTAATCTCTTTAGATGAAAAGGGTATTATGGCAGCGGCAGGATCAGCCTGCAGTGCTTCAAATGAACTGCCCTCAAGCGTTCTAAAAGCTATTGGTCTTACGAACTTGGAAGCTAGAAATTCGATCCGTTTCTCATTTGGCAGATATTTAATCAAATCCGACCTGGAATATACCCTGGATACCCTAAAAACTCTGTTAAAGTTAAGCTGACTCTGTTTTGTCAGATAAAACTTTAGCGTATAATATTCCTGAACTATAGCTTAAGCGTTAAAGAGTGAGCTATAGGTATATATGGTGGGTAAACAAACATGACAATCTGGTGGTTTTATCTGGTAGCTGCATTTATCGTCGCTGCCGGCTCTGGTTTTATATGGCTAACTGTCCAGATAAGCAAAAAAACATTGGGTCAGCCCAAACTTTTTGGTTCAGATATTGACAGCACCACTAAAGAAGTCGTTGGGCATATCTTTAATGATGAATTTAGAGAAGAACTTAAAAACAGGGGCCGGCTTCAATTTGAAAAGATAATCAATGATAGCGCTGAATTCCTTCAGCAGGATCTGAGATTAACCTCATCCCAGCTCAATGCGTATATGAAGAACGAGCTGACCTCTAAAGTCCATGAAGAGTTAACCAAGTATGAGCAATCGATCAACGATGCCCGCGATCAGGCTATTGATTCAATCAAGAAAACATCGCTTGCTCTCGATGAACAGCGCCAAGTCCTAGGTGCAGAGGTCCAAAAAGATGTAGCGGAAGAAAAGGTTAGAATAATTAACAACTTTATTAACCAGTTAACAGACATAGTCAGCCATTATATAACTAGTGCTATTGGCAGTGAAATAGACCTAAACGATCAACTAGACTATATTCTGGCTAACCTTGAGACAAACAAGCAGGCTATGATCGAGGACATTAAGAATGTCTGACAGTAAGAAATACTTTAAATTACCACTTTCAGTTTCCCAGCCAGTTGATCTCAACCGGCTAATTCATGAACTGACGCAGTTAAATGAAGATATAAACCAAAAAACCATTAGAAACCCTAATATAAAGCAGGATATTAACATTTCTGCTAAAATGACCGATGTTCTAAAAGCCAACAACATAGATATTACTGCCAAAGAACACCGGGACAGCCTGCTTAATGTATTCAACCGGCTAAATGAACGAGACCGAGTAATTAATATTAGTTTTGCCTCTGAGGCTAGCCCGGAATTTATTGCCAAAATAACTGAGTGGTTTAGAAATGAGATTGATCCGTACTGTTTTATTGTTGTTGGTATTAACCCGACCATTGGCGTCGGCTGCATCGCCCGGACCACCAACAGGGTCTTCGATATGTCGCTTAAAGGTGGTCTAAGCGGTACCCGCAAGCTTCTAACTAGCCGTATCAGGGAGCTAGATAAGGTATGAAAAGCTCTAATCTGCACTTCAATAGACTAGTTGAAGCCGGTAACCCGGTTGGCGAAGTAATCGCTGTTGATCGATTCATGGTTAAGGTCCGCGGCCTCCAGCCCTGCCAAGTCCACTCCATTGTTCAATTTGAAGATGGTTCTAAAGGCTATGTCCACCAAGTCAGAGCTGACTGCGTTTTGGTTCTCCACTTGGGCACCGAAAATCTAGACAGCGGCATGATAGCGGTACTTCAGCACCAGGAACTAATGGTTAAAGTTGGCAAGAACTTTATTGGCCGTGTAGTTAACGTCATGGGCGAACCTCTGGACGGCAAAGGCCCGGTTGTCTCAGATACTACCTGGCCGGTATTTAACGAAGCAGTTCCGCTGTATTTGCACAAGCTTCTCGATTCCCAGGTGGAAAGCGGTGTCACGTCTGTTGACGCACTACTGCCTATTGTTCACGGCCAAAGAATGTCTTTAATGGGTGATTCTAAGTCCGGTAAAAGCACATTAGCTTCCCAGATAGCCATTAACCAAAAAAACTCTGACCAGATTGTTGTCTACTGCCTAATTGCTAAACGAAGAAGTGACATCGACACGCTTTTAAGCCGCTTTAAAGAAAACGATGCCATGGGCAATTTAATTGTCGTTGTTTCCACCATGTTTGAATCACTAGTCTTAAGCTACCTGGCGCCATATGTTGCCTGCTCAATGGCTGAATACCTCTGGCAGAAGTGTAACCGAGATGTCATCATTATTTATGACGATCTTACTTCCCATGCTCATGCCCATAGGGAAATATCTCTGTTATCCGGCGTCAGTCCCGGACGGGACTCATATCCTGGAGACATGTTTTATGCTCACTCAAGTCTTCTAGAGCGGGCAGGCAAGCTTGATCAAACTGGAAAATCGCTAACAGCTATTCCAATAGTCCATACTCCGGGCAGCGATATTACTGCCTATCTGCCAACCAACGTTATGAGTATTACTGATGGCCAGTGGGTACTAGACATGGATATCTTTAGAAGCGGTGTCAGGCCAGCTTTTAACTTTGGCCTTTCCGTTACCCGTGCCGGCGGTACCGGACATAGCGACCGTCAAAAAGACCAAGCTTTTAAGACTCTTAAAACCCTTGCAGACTACCGCCAAGCCCGCGAATTTGCCCATTTTGGTACAGAAATCGGCGATGAATATAGGCGGGCTCTAAGCACCGGAAGGTTAATCAACCAGATAATAACCCAGGCGCCAGGCATGTCCTATACTTTAATCGCCCAGCAGTTAATGCTAGACATAATTATCAACCTGGATGACAAGGAAAAGATTGATGTCGATAAACTTAAACTTAAGGTTAATGAATTTGCCAAAAAAGTAACCTCTGACGAGTTATTTAACCAAGTTCGTGATGAGCTTAAAGCTCAATGTCTAACCACGGGAAACAGGCCTAGACCAACAAACGCCAACGCTAGGCCAACTGAACCAGATCTTAATCTCAGCACTATTTCTGAAAATCAGCAACCAGAAAAGGCAGAACACTAGATGAGACAATTAAATGAAATTGCAAGAGCAGAAGAATCGATGGGTATAATTGTCGAGCTATCTAGCGCTTTTGAGAGTATAGCTTCAATTAGAATTTCTCAAACCAAAGATAAGGTTCTCCAGTCTACTGAGTTCTTCAGAGAACTCTGGAATATCTACCGCCAACTTAGGGTAGAAAATGTCTTTAACTTTGGCCGCCCGGCAGACACCAAAGATGTCATAGACAAAGATCTCTATGTCATAATTACAGCTGAAGGCGGCTTTAGCGGCGATATTGACCTTTTGCTTATTAGGAAAATGCTAGAAAGATACGATAAGGCTAAAAATGACATAATTGTTATCGGTCACCACGGAGCTATCGAACTGGCTCAAAGAGGAGTGGAGTATAAAAAGTACTTTAAGTTGCCAGTTACCGACAAAAACATTAACACTATGCCCATAGTCCGTGAAGTTCAAAAATACCGTTCGACAACTGTTTTCTACCAGGAATATATAACCTTACTTCACCAGGAAGTAAGAAGTATTGAAGTCCAATTCGCTATTAATGCCCGAGCTAAAGACTCTGATGTTGATGTTATTAATGAAAAGACTTACATCTTTGAGCCGGATGCTTACTCTGTTGCTGCCCATCTTGAGAGGTCAATGATGCAGATTGCTATCAGCCAGTTAATTTTAAACTCTAAACTTGCCCAGTATGCCTCCCGTTTTCGAGCTACAAGCGCTTCAAGAGAAAGATCGACCGATGAAAAGGCCGAAATACACCTTGAGTATAACCGGACTAAAAGAGCCCTGAAAGATGAACGGCTAAAGGAAATGATTGGCGGACTTAAAAAGTCTAAGTTGGGAGCAATGAACCAATGGCTGGCATAATAACCTCAGTTAAACAGTTAGTAATAACAGCTGTCTTTGATGAAGACCCACCAGCAACAAATGAGCTAATCAAGGTTAATAACCGCTATAACACCGAGCTTCTCGTTGATCACATTGAAACTAACGGCGAGGTCTATTGTCTAAATATTAGAGATGATCGTCGGATTATGAAAGGTCAGAAGGTCGAAAGGCTTAACAGAGGCATTGAAATACCGGTCGGTGAAGCAACCATCGGCAGAGTCCTTAATGCTCTTGGCGATCCGCTAGATGGCCAGCCGCGTCTAGCAGATGTTGTCCCACGTAAAAATATATTTTCTAACCCAATTCACCCTGATAGCTTCACAGTCACCAAACCAGAGATTCTAGAAACAGGCATTAAGGTGATAGACTTCTTCACCCCATTCGTTAAGGGCCGCAAGATAGGCATTGTCGGCGGAGCTGGTGTTGGTAAAACCGTTTTAACGATGGAGCTGATTAATAACATCGCCAAATCTGGCAGTGGTCTGGCTTTCTTTAGTGGTATAGGCGAGCGTATCAGGGAGGGTCATGAACTCTGGGAAACTCTGAAAGCTAATAACCTGCTTAAAAACACCTGCATGTTCTTTGCCCAGATGAATGAAAACCCAATACAAAGGGCTCTAGTCGGTGTTTCAGCTACAGCCTCAGCTGAAGTCTTTAGGGATGAACAGCATAAAGACATTCTGTTCTTCGCAGACAATATGTATAGGTATGTCCAGGCTAGAAATGAGCTGTCGACAACCTTAGACCAAGTACCAAGCGAGGGTGGCTATGAGCCGACCATATTTACTGATGTCAAAGTACTTCAAGACCGTCTAAGTTCCAATGAAAACGGTTCAATTACCTCTGTTCAAACAATCTATGTTCCAGCCGATGATATATCTGATCCGGCTGTGCAGTTTATTCAGCACGAGATGGATTCCATAATCGTGTTATCTAGAAAAGTAGCCGAGCAGGGCATCCGTCCAGCCGTTGACCTTAACGCAACATCATCTTCACTGTTAGCTCCAGATATAGTTGGTGACCGTCACTACCTATTAAGCGTCCAGGTTCAGGCTCTTCTTCAAAAGTATGAATCTCTAAAGGGCATCATAGCTATTATTGGTGAAAGTGAATTAAGCCCAATTGACAGAAGTGACTACGCTAAAGCTAAAAGATTAATAACCAACTTCACTCAAAACATGTTTGTGATGACTAAATATAACGGTCTGCCTGGTGAATACTTTAGCCGTGAACAAACACTCAACAGTATTGAAGAGATAATAATATGAACAGCGGCGACAACCAAAGTCAGCCGAAGGTAATTGGTCGAGACTTTGCACCGCCAACTACCAAAACCAGCAAGGAAGAAGCCAGAGCTGTCACAGAGTATACTTCTAAACAGCAAAAAAAACCGATTATGGATGTTAAGGTAGCTAGTCCTTTCACCGTATATTATGACGGCCAGGCCTTTTCTATAAGCGGTGTTAATGCCACTGGTCCTTTCGATATCTTGCCTAAGCACCATAACTTTATTAGCTTACTTGAACCCTGTACTTTGATTATCCGGACAACAGAAGGCGATGAACAGCGAATAAATATTGCCGGCGGTTTGCTGCACGTTAAAGCAGATAAGACCATCGTGTTTCTAGATATATAAATATGCTAATGTTTGTTATACTAAAAACAAGAAATCGCTTGATTTAAAGATGAAACACATACTGAGAGAAAAGAGGGTCATAAAATATTTAGTAATCTTCTCTTTAATCGTCACTTCATTTATTTATGTAACCGTATATCATAACAACCCCAAAACCTATGCGGCCTGCAATTTTTCAAGTACGGGTTGCGGGTATTTTAACGGCCAAGCAACTCAGTGCAATAGTGGAGCTGGGGGTTGCGATGATGTCTTACCAAGCGTGTATAACGGTCAAAATGTAACTAGCTGTGGTGAAGCTATATGTGCTACCGATACCACAGGTCTTGAAAATGAATTAACCGGCTATGTTAATACATTCTGCAATGCCGCAAACGCTACCGATCTACAAAAATGGGAAGGTGTTGGTGCGGCTTTTATTATGGCCAGCATGGTGGAAGGTGACTCTGGCGGTGGTCAGCGTGCCTGCGCCGCTGTTTTCAGCGACAGTCAGCCATGTGATTTTGCGACTGATCCTACTGCAGATATCTCAACTGAAGATTGTTGGGTGGATGCGGTTAATTATTACAATTCGATAGGTGAAGTTAATTTTAATACAGGAAGCGGTGCCTACACCGATAACACCCTTGCTGACCAAGATGCGACCTACAAATACGATGTCAATTATTTTGTAGGTCCGGGCAGTAGTGTGCCATCTATTGTTTTCTATGATCAAACCACTGGTGATCCGCTATATATTATTAAGCATTCTTGTGCTAACCCTGTCGGCACATTAACTCCTTTGAAAACATATTCGGTAACCATCTCCGGCTATGTCCAGACCTATAACGGTGTTGCCGTATCGGCGGCTACAAAGGCTTATGTAGATTCATGTTACGGTCCAGACGGTACAGTAAAAGTCGATAGCACTGGTTATTTTTCATTTCCAGTCCCCATCGGGGATTCTTACTGCGTTCAGGTAACCAATGTTCCCGGTGGAGACACAGCCCAGATTAATCCCAATGACACCGGGCCGCCGACAAGCCCTCAGCCCTCTTGTAACTCACACACTACCTACTATACTGGCCAGACAGCAAGTACTAGCGGCAGTGGCAACTGTGCTCATAACAGTGGTTATGACATCATAATTACTTCCACTGGTACGATAGCCTGTACTGACTCTACCGATCCAGCAATACCGACTGTGAATACTTCAGCCACAGCCTATATATATCTAACAGATAGCTGGCCTAGTGGCAGCTGGGTTAGCGGCGGTCTGCCTGATGTCACCACTAGTGATATTGACTCTTATCTAACCCTGCCCAACCTTAACTCAGATACCTTGTCTTATACCCAGGACAGCGACACGCAATTTAGCGCCAGTATCTCTGCAGGTGACTTGTCGCAGGCTGGTTCATATACGCTTACCGCCTTTGTCTGGTCTAGCAATAACTATGTTCCAGATATGGTCCAGTGTAATTATTCATTTACTATTACACCGACCGGCGTAACCATCTCCGGCTATGTCCAGACCTATAACGGTGTTGCCGTATCGGCGGCTACAAAGGCTTATGTAGATTCATGTTACGGTCCAGACGGTACAGTAAAAGTCGATAGCACTGGTTATTTTTCATTTCCAGTCCCCATCGGGGATTCTTACTGCGTTCAGGTAACCAATGTTCCCGGTGGAGACACAGCCCAGATTAATCCCAATGACACCGGGCCGCCGACAAGCCCTCAGCCCTCTTGTAACTCACACACTACCTACTATACTGGCCAGACAGCAAGTACTAGCGGCAGTGGCAACTGTGCTCATAACAGTGGTTATGACATCATAATTACTTCCACTGGTACGATAGCCTGTACTGACTCTACCGATCCAGCAATACCGACTGTGAATACTTCAGCCACAGCCTATATATATCTAACAGATAGCTGGCCTAGTGGCAGCTGGGTTAGCGGCGGTCTGCCTGATGTCACCACTAGTGATATTGACTCTTATCTAACCCTGCCCAACCTTAACTCAGATACCTTGTCTTATACCCAGGACAGCGACACGCAATTTAGCGCCAGTATCTCTGCAGGTGACTTGTCGCAGGCTGGTTCATATACGCTTACCGCCTTTGTCTGGTCTAGCAATAACTATGTTCCAGATATGGTCCAGTGTAATTATTCATTTTCAACCGGCGTAATTATCTCCGGCTATGTCCAGACCTATAACGGTGTTGCCGTATCTCCGGCTACACAGGCAGTAATAATGTATGATCAATGTAGCACTTTAAGCGGTAAAGAGATTACGTCGGTAGACAGCAGTGGCTATTTTTCGATTACCATACCAAATACAACAAACTTCTGTATTAGAGTAGATAATGTCCCTGGCGTGGATACAGCCTTTATTAATCCCAATGACACCGGGCCGCCGAAAAGCCCTCAGCCATCTTGTACATCAGGGGCAATCACGACTGAAGGATACTATCCTGGCCAGATAGCAAGTGCTAGCGGCAGTGGCAACTGCGCTCATAACAGTGGTTATGACATCATAATTACTTCCACTGCTACGATAGCCTGTACTGCCGACACCAGTCCGGAAACGCCGACTGTGAATACTTCAGCCACAGCCTATATATATCTAACAGATAGCTGGGCAAATGGCAGCTGGGTTAGCGGCGGTCTGCCTGATGTCAGTAGTAGCGGTATTTACGCTTCTATGACTCTTCCCAACAATAATGTTGATAGTTTATCCTTCAGAGCGGACAGCGACACGGAATTCAGTGCCAGTATTTCGGCAGGTGACTTGTCGCAGACTGGTTCATACGTACTTACTGCACTAGTTGAGTCAAATAATTATAATTATGTCCCAGATATGGCTATGTGTAGTGATAGATTCACTGTTACACCACCACTAAGTTGCCCCGGTCAAAACACTAAGCCGACGATAGCTTTGCCGCAAGGTAACTATCCGGCTGTTCCTAGCGGGGCTGGACAGGGGAGCGGAGGGGAATCGGGTACAACAACGCAGCCCAATGTCCAATATTACCAGGAGGTACCCGGCGACTGGGGAATAGCTGCTGCCAATGATGATGCCGAATATGTTGGAAGCGGTACCTCAATTAGCTGGGCTCCTACAGGCTACCAGAGCTCTAATATCTTTACTCTAAACTACACCAATTACGTTAGTGACTACCCGTACGATCCCCATACAACCACTGTGACATATAACCAGCGGTTTACCCAAACTCGCTATTACTCGTCGTCGAGCCCAGATGGCTATACCTGTAACTCTGGCGACAGCGGCGGTGGCTCCAGCAGTACCTGTAAACACAGCTATACAGGCAAGAAAACAGGCTCAGGTAAACATATTACCTATACCTGTAACTCTGGCGACAGCGGCGGTGGCTCCAGCAGTACCTGCATACACTCCTATAAAGGAACTCCATATTATGACTGGCACGCCGGTAGTGCCACACTTGCCACAGGATCAAACACTACATATGCTGGTGCCCCAGTCTTAAACGAGTGTTATGCCAGAACCTTTAAACTAGCAGTTACCGATGCGACTGTTTCCTTCAACGGAGAAGAAGATAATCCAACCAGCATTACCATGTCGGCTAATGTCAATGCAACTTTCGGTCTCAGCGAACAGATAACGGCCGTCCATTATCCCTGTCAGGTTATGGGCATTACCAATACCTATATTGTTTCATATAATACCCCCACAGGTCAGGTTGTGCCCTATCCAGCGGCCGGTGCTTCAACCACCTTTACTTACGGACCTAACGGCAACTGTTCAGGTACAACTGTCACAGCAATTCCCAAAACAGATAGTGTCAGTATGCCTCCTTTAACATTCGGCGATTCTATCTGTCTGGAGGTTGATGTTAAGCCGACAGGCACACAGATGGATTACCAGGGTAACATCACTTCAAATAACGGTCTGACTAGCAAAGCCAAATCAGCCTGTGCCACACCAATAGGTGCCCAACCGTATGTGAGAGTTTTTGGAGGTGATGTCATAGTGGGTACGTCTAGTGACTCCATAGCCTCTTGCTACATCGGCGGTGGCACGGCGGGTATAGAAAGCTTTAATCAGGGTGGCAATGGCGACCTTGGTGCCGGCACGACAACATCAGCTCTAGCTACCGGTAGCATTGATGGCTTTGCTTCGGGACAAGATGTGCTTAATTTGCTTAACCCACCTCCGCTTACGTTTGCCAACTATCCGGCCTCGCAGTATGGCGGTGACTTTGCAACCAGTGCTGCTGCGAGCTCGAGCTGTGGTTCCTTTGATTATTATGCCCAAGCCGAAACTAGCCAATCCCAAGGCTCAACAGATTACATTGGTCCTTGCCCGACCAGTGGCAATATTGCAGCTATGACTTTAGGACCTGATGAGCAATACGATCACTACACGTGCTATTCAACATCTACGATCAATATTACTGGACCAATTACCTATGCAATTCCGTCCGGCACAGCTGTCAGCCTGCTCCCAAGCTTTGAGGTAGTTGTCAAAGGGGCGGATATTAACATTGGTACGACAGTCGGGAACCTAGCTGGTGAGTACGTTGCTGAGCTTAACCCTGCCACTAACAGAGGTGGCGTCATCAATGACTATGGCGGAGGTAATGTTGACATCTGTCCAGCCTCGGACTACACCACTAATAGCTCTCAAAATACCTGCAGTCACGATCGTCTGGTTATTGACGGCTCATTCATAGCTAACGATATCGACTTCTACCGCACTTACGGCACACTAAGCGCGGCCGCTAACAATTCAACGCCAGCAAACTGCAGCACAACCCCCCAAGATTGTTACGATGCCGAAGAATTTGACTACTCGCCACTTAATTGGCTGGAACCAGGCTATGCTCAGCAACCGATCATCCAAGCAATCACTAGCTTGCCGCCAGTACTTTAGCTGCAGGTCGCACTCTCAGAGTTTTCACCAGGATAGACAGTAAAATGCTTATCGACACATTTAGTCGATATAATAGCCCCAGCCGAGGCACTGCTGTTGCAGTAATCGCCGGTACATACCCTTTCCTGTAGTCTCTTGAGTTGTCCGTTGGCCACGCCCGTAGAATCGATTAATATCTGGGCATCAACCAAATTAAGCTGATTACCTTGGGCATCATGAGCTGTTATATAAAGGTAAGCTTGCTGATAGTAAGACTGTAAACGAATATAGTAGATATGATCGGCCGGCAGCCCAGGCTGAGTATTTATGGTCTGGGTACAAGCATATTGACCACCATTACTGCCACATTCCACAAGATAGACCTCATCTTGGGAAATGGGTACTGCTGGCGCCACTACAGCGTCGCCACTATGCTGTACCGGCTCTAAATAAGCCGTATCCCCAGGACTGGAAGCATTCGCTGTCAAGCTGCTGTCAGCTACCATATCTAGCTGTAAAACACCGGCACCGCAATTAGATGGCGATAAGTCTGCGCCTGAGGTCACATTTAACATCGGGAAAGTTGCCGACGGAAGACTAACATTCGGGCAACCGGTGAAAGTGCCCTTTGCGTCTGGGTTGTACCAGCTGATGGTTACGCTGCTTATGTTATCGCTGGCATTCGCGTTACTTAAGGCAAATACCCAACTGATTCCGGGATTCAGGTTTTGGTAGCTAAGGGAGTTTGGTGAGGTATTGACGATCAGACAGTTATATTGAACCTGGCCATTACTACCTAGTAGATAGTTACTACCGTTGACAACGTATGATGCCGATGACGTGGAGTTACACTGGCCGCTAGTTGTAGATTGCGGCGTTACCCCATGAGATATCTCGTCCTGAATGATGGTTATGGCGTCATTAATGCCGCTCTCAGCGGCATAATAGGCCTGGGTAGCTAGGGTACTGGCTAGTGTATCTTTTTGTTCAAGGCGGGCATCTGTGGCAAAGGCGACGACTATTAAGCTAACGACAATCATAGTTACCAGAGTTATAACAAATGAAGCATAGCCTTTTTCTGATTTAGCTATTGAGTGTAAATATTTATTAAACATCTGCTTAACCACTTATACCAGGTATACGGGGAATTACCGTAGTTGTCAAAGTTGAAGTAGCACAAAAACTACTATCCAGCCCGCTTATACATCGGTATTCATATTGAGCGGAAACCGGCGGAGCTGTCGGTAAGGCGTTGACGTTGTAATCCCCATTAGTATTGAATGTATCGTTAAGCAACACATTATCGCCGTAGCCGATCTCAAGGTTGATAGTGTAGGCAGTTTCACCGTTAATGGCAAGGGGGGAAATATATAGCCAGCCCAGCCGTTCGTTAGTAGCTAGCAGTTCTTCGGCACCGGCCTGACCTAGCGGGTCGGGCTGGTTCAGCGAGTTGAGCGGGACTGTACATGAGCTATAAGGGAATCTAACCAGGGCCCATGTGGAATATTCACTGCCAGTCAAAGTTGGCGACAAGTATTTATCTAACTGGTAAACATAAACATCACTGCCGGTACAGAAATAATAAACATCACCTGAGTAATTGGTGGTGACCGTAATATCGCCGCTGTCGTTAAACTCGATAGCCTGGCTAATGTCGCTTAAGACTGTTCTGGCAGTTTGTTGGGTTTGGCCTTCTACCGAACCCTTGATATATGTTTGAGTGATGCCGATTATAGTGGTTGTGGTTAAAATTAGCATGATTGTAAATATCGCTGTAGCGATCATTAGCTCAATAATTGTAAAGCCGTCTTGAGATGCCCGCATCAGCTTATCGAATCCATTCTGTAATATAAACTGACGCTATCGGTTCCTTTACCACCGATAGCTGTCCAAGTAACATTAATATCGTAGGTGTTCAAATCGACTGGTGGTGCTGCCGATGGCGGTGGCGGCTGAGTAACGCTATAAGTGACTGATGTGGCCGTTACCTTGCTAATTTTAACTGTGTAACAATAAGGGGTGCACTGACTGCCGTTGCCAATAATCGTGGTGTCAGAACTATTAACCTTACAGGCATTTGAAGGTGTCAGGTTAGCGCCAATACATTGCTCGCCAGCAGCAATTGAACCAATAACCCTTAGCTCTTCAAGTTGGGACTGGGCAATCGTTAAAGCTTCAGCGTGCTCCTGGGAATCACGGTCATTGCGGTATGACTGGCTGGCCGTATAATATGCTCCGCCAAGGACAAGCATTAAAATTGCTAATGAAATCATCACCTCAATAATGGTATCGCCGTTTTGCTTATGCCTAAGTTTCATCATGACTGACACCCCAAAGTACTATATATAGTGTCACTAACACTTGTGGCGCTGTTGCTGCCACCACCAATTGTGAAAAAGACCGATTGAGTATCAGACCCGCTATTGAGGCATAAGGTTATACCGTTACTGGGATTTATCATTTGAGCTGGAGCGGTGCTAATCGTGCAAACACCGTCCGGAATGCTGGCCGTAGAGCAATTCGTTAGTGGCGTGTTCACTAGTCCAATGGGGCTAGTATTAAGCTTTGAACCAGGGATGGCAAATATTTCAACGTGCTCAGAGCCGGAACTTAACGCTTCTCCAGAATTAGCCAAGTTATTGCCTTCAAAACTGGTAAAACTAAAAATCCCAATAGCGCCGAGGTCTGTTGGTGAGATGGCGGGGGAAGTGACGGTGGAGGTGATGGAGGGATCACTAACAACCGTAAGACCAAATGGCATAGTTATGCTTTGCGCTGTGCTGGAGATTATCCATGGTTCAGCTTGGCTAAAGCTCGTAGCATCTTGGGTGTCATTAGTACCTGCCACATAATTTCGGCCGACTACCGGCAAAATAGTATACGAACCGGATTTAAAAGCCAGTACCTCGCCAATAACCGTACTTGTGTCATTTATTGGGTTCAAGGTGCTGCAGTTATCGGGTTGTCCGCTATTTACATTGGCAATGCAATTAATGCCGTTTAAAGAAGGATAGTTGCCGCTTCCAACATTTGATAAGTCTTGATTAAGCTCAGCCCTTAATGTGTTTACTCCAGTCTGGAATTCTGTTTGCTGTTGCTTACCGCTCATAGCACTAATGGCTAAAACAAACATCATGCCAGATATAGCTAGAAATATCATCGTTTCAACAATAGTAAATCCAGCTCCGGTCATTGACCTAGCATTCATGCCTTAAATTATAGCATAAGGTCTTTGGTATAACACTTTAACAATAGGTATATTTACATTAAGATTAATAGATGGCAAAAAGAGTTTACGTCGGCATGTCCGGCGGTGTAGATAGTTCGCTTACAGCCGCCTTACTCAAAGAGCAGGGCTATAACGTCACGGGTGTCTACATGAAAAACTGGACTTTAGATATCCCGGGCTTTGTTTGTCCCTGGAAAGAAGACTACAACGATGCTAAAAGAGTAGCTGTAATACTCGGCATCCCCTTCAAGGTTTATGACTTTGAAAAGCAGTACCGAAGGAAGGTAGTCAATTATTTAATCGAAGGATATAAAAAGGGCATTACACCAAACCCAGACATCATCTGTAACCAGGAAATTAAGTTTAAGTTATTTCTTAACACGGCCTTAAGCGACGGAGCAGACCTGATTGCTACCGGCCATTATGCCAGGGTAATAAAGGGGCATCTTCTAAAAGCCATAGATGAATCCAAAGACCAAACCTACTTTCTTTATCGGATGCCGCCAGAATCATTAAACAAAGTTTTAATGCCAATAGGCAATATGCTTAAAAAGGACGTTAGAAAAGAAGCTAAGAAACGAAACCTGCCTACAGCCGATAAAAAAGACAGCCAAGGGATTTGTTTCATTGGCAGAGTCGGTATAAAGGAATTCTTAGTAAATGAATTAGGGCCTCAAGTACCCGGTGATATTATTGACGAGCAGGGCAGGGTCATAGGACGACACGAGGGGGCAATATTCTATACTATCGGCCAAAGACACGGCCTTAATGTTGGCGGCGGTCTTCCCTACTATGTAACTGGTAAAAACATGGCTAAAAACCAAGTATTTGTTACCACTATACTTAACGACGACACTCTTTGGAAAAGAGACATTAAACTAACCGAGTTTCACTGGACTTATCCAAACTTTGATCTGGATAAGAGCCCTCTTGAAGCTATCACCCGCTATCGTTCTAAACCAGTCAAAGCAACTCTTAAAGTATCGGCTAAATCAGCCAAACTTAGGTTAGAAGAACCAGCCCGAGCCATAACACCCGGACAATCAGCAGTAATATATGCTGAGGACAAAGTAATTGGCGGCGGCATTATCATTTAGCCTACATAAGCTACAATATATAAAATGACAACTCAAGAAATACGCAAAGCTTATCTCGAATATTTTATACGGCAGGGGCATAAACAAATCCCCAGGGCTTTAATTATTCCCCAGGACGATCCAACTACTCTTTTTACCGGCAGCGGTATGCAGCCCTTAATTCCCTATCTGCTTGGTGAACCACATCCCGAAGGCAGCAGGTTAACCGACAGCCAGACTTGTCTAAGAGCCCAAGACATCGATGAAGTTGGCGATAACCGTCATACTACTTTCTTTGAAATGCTCGGCAACTGGAGTTTAGGAGACTACTTTAAAAAGGAACAAATTGGCTGGTTCTTTGACTTTCTAACAGATATTGTTGGTCTGGATCCAGCCAGAATATATGTAAGCTGTTTTATCGGTGACCCGGATAACAACATACCCAAAGACACCGAAAGCTCTGAAATCTGGCAGGAAATATTTAAGTCTAAAAACCTCAGTCACGATACGGTAGATATTGGCACTGAAGAGCAGGCTTATGAAAAAGGAGATAATGGTGCCCGCATAGCTTTTTACGGTGATAAAAACTGGTGGTGCCGGGCTGGCAATGCTAAAGATATGCCGCTAGGTGAGCCAGGTGGTCCAGACACTGAAGCTTTCTATTTATTCCCCAATGTTAAACATAACGAAGAGTATGGTAAGTACTGCCATCCTAACTGTGATTGCGGCCGTTTTATTGAGCTAGGCAACTCAGTCTTCATGGAATATTTAAAAACAGACAATGGTTTTACGCACTTACCTAAAAAGAATGTCGACTACGGCGGCGGTCTTGAGCGAATAGCTGCTGCCAGCATAGATAGCCCGGACATATATAAAGGCAGTCTATTCTGGCCAATAATAGCTAAACTCGAGGAATTAAGCGGTAAATCATATGATGCCCAAGAAGTTGCCATGCGGGTTATTGCCGATCACATTAAAGGAGCTGTTTTCCTGAGTGTAGACGGTGTCATGCCGAGCAATAAAGAACAGGGCTACGTTATGCGCCGCCTAATCAGACGGGCTCTTAGGTTCAGTTTTGACCTAGGCATAGAACAGCAGTTTATTGAAGAAGTAGCGAGAGTTGTCATAGGAATGTATAAAGAAGATTATCCAGAAGTTGCTGATAGCGAAGACAAAGTAATCTCTGTGCTCGTAAAAGAAGAAAAGATCTTCCGCCAAACACTTAAGAAAGGCTTAAGAGAGCTTAATAAAATATCTAAGAATCCGCCAGTTAAGGGTGAAGATCTGTTCAGACTTTACGATACTTACGGCTTCCCTCTTGAGCTATCCCTGGAAGAAGTATTTAAAGAAAACATTAAACTTGATCCAAACTGGCGCCAAGATTTCAATAAGCTGCTAAAAGAACAAAGAGAACGCAGCCAGACGGCAGCTAAAGGAGCCTTTAAAGGCGGTCTAGGCGGACAATCAGATATCCATAAAAAGTACCATACTGCCACACATCTGATGTATAAGGCCCTAAGACAAGTATTAGGCGACCATGTTATCCAGCACGGCAGTAATATTACTGAAGAAAGACTCCGTTTTGACTTTTCTTTCCCAAATAAAATGACCCCGGAACAAATCAAAGAAGTGGAAGACATTGTTAATACCCAGATAGCTAATGATTTAATCGTCACCTTCGAAGAACACCCCACCCGCGAAGCAATTGAAGAAATGCATGCCATGGGTGCTTTCGGTGGCCGCTACGGTGACACGGTTAAGGTATATAGGATGACCAACCCCAAAACCAATGAGACATTCAGTCTTGAAATATGCGGCGGACCCCATGTCGAACATACCGGTGAGTTAGCCGAAGACGGCAAGAAATTTAAGATCATCAAAGAAGAATCATCATCTGCCGGTATTAGACGTATAAAAGCCGTTCTAGCTTAAGGAGCTATTTATCCACCAAAAGCCTTCAGCAAACCTCTTACCTCCTATGTTAAAATTAAGCATATGCTCGGTAAGCTAAAAGCTAATACTTCCACAGTAGCAAAAAAAGCCCTTGAAGGGGCTAATAAGGTAAGTTCCAGCGTTCTTAAAAGACCCAATAAGGATACAAATAAGTATCTAGTTGGCCTAGATATTGGTACCGAATTCATTAAAGCTCTAATTGGCAAAGTATCCAAGGATAATCCGGGTGTTATGGAGATAATTGGTGTTGGCCGCTATCACCAGAAACTAACCGACATGCAGGCAGGTGCTATATCAGATATTGCAGCCGTTGTCGAGAACTGCGACAAAGCTCTTACTGAAGCTGAAGAAGAAGCCGGCATCAGTGTCAGAACGGCTATTATTGGTATAGCCGGCGAACTAGTTAAAGGCACAACAACAACCGTTAAGGTAAGCCGCAAGGATGCCACCAAGTCTATAGATATTCCGGAAATGGAAAAGATCGTTAACCTTGTCCAAGCTAGAGCTGAAAACAGTGCCAAACAGCAATTAGCCTGGGAACTTGGCGGTAAAAGTGTTGATGTCCGCCTGGTTAACTCGGCGCTTGTTAGCATTGAAATTGACGGCTACCCGGTTAATAATCCGATTGGATTTCAGGGAAGAGATGTCGTCGTTCAGCTGTATACGGCCTTTGCTCCGCTTATCCATATTGGCGCGCTGGAAAAAACAGCCCAGGAACTTGATCTTGATCTATTGGCAGTTGCCGCTGAACCATTTGCTGTTGCCAGGGCAGTTATTGGCAATGATCCGAACCAAAATCTGAGCGCCATTCTAATGGACGTCGGCGGCGGTACTACCGATATAGCGGTTGTTAATGACGGCGGTGTTCAGGGCACTAAAATGTTCGGTATTGGCGGCCGGGCATATACCCGCGGTATTGAGAAAGAACTAGGCATTACGTTTGATGAAGCTGAAAAACTAAAGATCAGTCTATCCGCGGGAGATCTGCCAGTCCAAAAGAGACCTCAAATTGAATCCGCCTTAATAAAAACAGCCGATACGTGGGTATCCGGCATAGAACTTGCCCTGGGTGAGTTCGATAAACTAGATCACCTGCCTCACCGTATGTTCCTTTGCGGCGGCGGCTCATCACTAGAACTGCTTTTGGACAAACTCGAGCAATCCGACTGGTATAGGACACTGCCCTTTACCAGGAAACCGTCAGTTCACCATATTAAACCCAACCAAGTTGCCGGTATAATAGATAAGACGGGCAAAGTCAGTGACCATACCTTTATTACCGCCATGGGACTTTTAAGGGTTGGCCTGGATACCTCCCAGTACAGTGACTCTAATGGCAGCATTAAAGATAAAATAGATAAGATGTTAAGCGTATAGAATATGGCAAATGACCCTAAAAACACCATTTATATCGATGTTGATGACGAAATAACAGGCGTCATAGACAAGGTACTAGATAGCTCAGGCAAGCTGGTCGCTTTAGTTTTACCTAAAAGAGCTTCTACCTTTCAAAGCATCGTTAACATGAAGCTTCTAAAACTAAAAGCTGATGAAGCAGGCAAGAACATAGTCCTTGTAACAACTGAAGAAAGTCTGCTGCCTCTAGCAGGTGCAGTCGGACTTCACGTTGCTAAAAACCTGGCATCAAAACCAGAGATTCCAGCGCCGCCGATTATTCAAAAAGAAACAGTTGAATCCATAGAAGAAGAAGCTGCTCCCAAGCTCGATGAAGAGACCGGTGAAGGCAGTGTCGACTTAAAGAACCTGGCCATAAATGAAATAGAAAAGACAGCTAAGAAACCTAGTCCTAAAGACGAAGACACTATTGAGCTGGATAACACTGATGAAAACTCAGCAACAGATACGGCTATGCCGGCCGCAGCAGTTGCAGCAGCTGAAGCTAAAAAGAAAGCTAAAAACAACAAAAAACTTAAGATTCCAAACTTTGAACGCTTTAGACTATGGTCCTCGCTAATCGGTTCCTTACTCCTAATAATTATTGTCTTTTGGGTATTAATGTTTAAAGTCTGGCCTCACGCCACCATAGATATTAAGACTAACTCCCAGAATGTTAATGCCAATCTAACATTTAATTTAAGTACAACCTCAACAACTCTAGATAAGTCCACCAACACAGTGCCAGCCAAACTGGTATCTGAAACTAAGACCTATACGGCCACTGTTAATGCTACCGGCCAGCAGAATAACGGCCAAAGTGCCAGTGGTAGTGCGACGTTGACAGCACAAGAATGTGCACCTAATCTTGGTCAGCCCAACAGTGTTCCCGCCGGTACGGGCATAACTTCTACAGGTAATCAATCCTATATAACGCAACAAATAACAACGTTTAATGCTTTAGGATCAGGTAAGGGAAGCTGTCTAAATTATCAGTCAACCAGCAGTACCCCCATTACCGCCCAGAAAGCCGGTTCTACATATAACACATCTGGCAATACTAACTTTACTGTTCCCGATAGGTCTGATGTTACTGGAACTGGCTCGGCCAGCGGCGGTACAGATGACATAGTAACAGTCGTCTCTCAAACGGACATTAATAACGCCGAAAATAAGATAACGACCAATACGTCAGGCGCTAAGACAGACTTAACTAACGAACTAACAACTGGCGCTAACTTTTACCCGCTTGATGCAACTTTCATGGCTGCTAGTCCGACCATATCGCCTAATGCTTCAGCCGGCACAGCCGCTGACAGTGTTACTGTTACCGAGACTGTCAAATATTCAATGTACGGTGTCATAGAAAGTGATCTTAATTCCCTTCTGAACAGCAACATCTTATCCCAGGCAGGATCTAACCAGAATATCTTAAATAACGGTCTTAGCGGTGCTAGTTATACAGTTGGTTCAAGCCCAACATCACTAACTTTAACAACTAATGCTGTCGTTGGCCCGAACCTTAACGTAACTACCTTAAAGAAAGAAATAGTTGGCCAAAAAGCAGGTGCCATTGAATCTCTCATTAAAGCAAACTCAAACGTTTCAAGCGTGTCAGTTTACTTAAGTCCGTTCTACGTCTCAAAAGCTCCCGGAGCTAGTCATATAACAATTAATATTGCCAAGCCGACTAACAGCCCAGCAAATGGATCACAATAACAAAGAAGGTCATATCCTGGCCTTAGATATTGGCGAGAAGAGGGTAGGTGTAGCCATAGCTAGCCAAAAAGCAAGAATTGCTTCCCCCTTAATTACATTATCTAATGACTCAACTTTGTTTAGCAGTCTTAATGAGATCATAAAGTCGAATAGTGTCACTAAAATTGTTATTGGCTTGCCCCGGACACTTGAAGGCGATGACACTGCTCAAACACTTAAAACAAGAGACTTCATTGACCGCTTAAGCAGTGAAATAAAACAAGAGATTATTACCCAGGACGAAGCACTAAGCAGTATCAGGGCAGAAGAAATATTAAAAACTCGTGGTAAGATATTTGCAAAGGCAGACATAGACAAACTAGCTGCCTGTTTAATTTTAGAGGACTATTTAAATGAGCAAGTATAAGGTTGCAAAAAAGAGCCACCGTCTGCCGCGCCGGGTAGTAGTTGTCTGTCTTATTGTCATCATCGCTTTAATCGCCGGCAGTGTATTTGTCAGACGTATCTATGACGCCCGTCTTAAGCCAGTCTCCGGTTCATCAGTGTCCCAAATTGTAACCATTAACTCCGGCAGCTCGGTCAAGAACATTGCCGATGAACTAGCTAACGACCATTTAATTAGAAGCTCCTGGGCAATGCAGCTTTATGTCCACAGTACCGATTTAACGGACAAACTTCAGGCTGGTACCTATGATCTAGCACCAGATGAAACAACCCAGAATATAGTTAATATAATAACCACCGGCAAGATTGCTTCCAAGCTGGTTACGATCTTACCTGGTATCAGAATCGACCAAGTTAGAGCCGATCTAATTAATGACGGCTACAGCCCAGCCGAGGTCAGCTACGCTCTAGATCCCAGTATCTATAGGAGCCTGCCAGTCATGAGCTTCGTCCCAGCCAATACCAGTACTTTAGAGGGTCTGCTTTGGCCGGATTCATTTGAAAAAACCTCCACTACTCCCTTAAGCCAGTTAATAACTGAATCGCTAAACGAAATGGGAGAGCATCTAACGCCAAGCGTCCAGGCAGCTTTTGCCGGGGAAGGCCTAACAACCTATCAGGGGCTAATCCTAACATCTATTGTTAACCAGGAAGTGACCCAAGAATCCGTCCAGGCCCAAGTAGCCCAGGTATTCTTGAGCCGGCTTAAAGTCGACATGCCGCTTGAATCTGACGTAACAGCTAATTACGGCGCCATAGCTGCCGGCCAGGCCCCTAGTCTAAGCTATGACTCGCCGTATAACACCCTGCTTCATCCGGGACTGCCGCCGACCCCTATTAGTACCATTTCAGCCAGTTCACTGGAAGCGGCAACTCACCCAGCTAACACTTCCTGGCTATACTTCGTAACAGGCGATAACGGCGTAACCTATTTTTCAACAACATTGCAGCAGCAGCAGGCTAATACTGCCCAGTACTGTCATAAACTTTGTTCCGAGCCTTAAATGGCTGTAACTGCTTCACAGTCTTAACTGGCTTAGTCTTAACTTGTTTAACGACAAAGATAGCCAGTAGTACTGCAAGAATAGAGAAGGTACTGGCAATATAAAAACCGATATGGTCAGCATGGACACTGGCTTTAGCAATATCTAAGCCAGTTGGCTTGGGGAATCGTTTTAAGTACCTAACAGTAACCGTTGCGGCTACACCGGTTAATATAGCCAGTCCTAAGGATCCGCCAACCTGCTGAGAAGTGTTAATTAGACCAGACGCTAGTCCAGATAAATGACCAGCTATGCCACTAGTAGCTGCCACCAGGACGCTTACAAAAGTAAAGCCGAGCCCCAGACCCATAATAATCATGCCGGGCATAATGTGGGCGAAATAGCCGCCGGTAACAGGGACGTGACCGAGCCAAAACAAACCGCCGGCACTAAGCAGAGGAGCTGCCATCAATATCTTTTTATAGCCGATTCGCTGGATTAGTTTTGGCGCATTAGCAGCAGTGGCGGTAATAGCGAACGGTACAGCCAGAAAAGCTATACCTGTTTTAACCGGTGAGTATCTTAAAATTTCCTGGAAGAACAGTGTTGCGAAAAAGAAGGTGGCATACATTCCAGCCGCCAGACATATCTGGATAATGTTAGCAGCGACAAGGTTTCGAAGCTTGAATACCCTAAGCGGTATTAGCGGATGCTTGGCCCGGCTCTCGTTATATATAAAGATAGCAAATAAAAGGACACTGCCAGCCAGCAGGCCTAATGTCGGGCCGGCTGTCCAGCCGTAGCTAGGTGCTTTAGTTAGGCCGTAAACAAGCAGCATAACGGCTGCCGTCACACTAACCGCACCAAACAAGTCGACAGTTGTTCTTTTCTCTTCATTTTCATGTTTAGGCACAATCCTCGAGGCAATAATCAGAACAAGAATACCGACGGGCACGTTAATAAAGAAATTCCAGCGCCAGCCAAGATACTGGGTAAACACACCGCCCAGTAAGACGCCGATAGCGGCTCCGCCGGAAGCAACTGCACCCCATACGGCCAGAGCCACATTTCTGCCATGACCTTCTTTATAGTTCACCAGAACAATAGACAGGGCTGCTGGTGACATAAAGGCTGCCGTTAGGCCTTGGCAAGCTCTTAAGACAATCAGCATGCCGCCCGATCGGGACAGGCCATCAAGCAGCGAGACAATAGCAAAAGTGGCCACTCCGCTTAAGAATACCCTTCGTCTGCCAAACAGATCAGCTGCCCGGCCGCCAAATAACAAAAACCCGCCGAAGGTAATTGTATAGGCGGTAATAATCCACTGCAGGGATGTTTCACTCATATGGAAAGTATGCTGGACAGTCGGCAGCATAACGTTAACAATCGAAATATCTAAGACGACCATAAACTGCGCTAACGCCAGTATTATTAAAATAAGCCAGTGGCTGGTCTTACCTTTCTTATTGGCCATATTTGCTCCTCAAATTAATTCTTGATTTTGAAATTTACCTATAAATCGTACCCTGCCGTATCTATTTAGCAAAAGGATAGCAGTCACTATATATGACTGCTAGTCTGGTTTTCTGTAAGATATCTCGCCATAAGCTGCAGATTGACCTCTTATCTGTTAACTGATAATATGTAATCAATGACTTTGGGCAATTTAGTTGATTCAACAAACTCTCGGCAACTAAATAGGTTAACTTAGGACTTAAGCCTTATTTATTGTGGATAACCCTTTTATTAATAACTTAAACAATTCCGAGGTTAAGGAAAGACTTGAGGCTAGACTAGAACCTAAACGCCAGTTGTTTAATAAGTGGCGGCTTAAGTTTAAAAGACGTACTTTCCAGCAAAAAGCTATCCGAACAGGACTACTGTCAGTTAATCTGTTAATCTTGCTGGTTATCTTAATCTTTGTCCTTCAAAAACCATTAAGTGCTAATAATACCAATTCTATAAACGGCACTGCACCTAACGACTTAAGCTCACTAGCACCCAACCCGCTTGACCAGTTGGCCTCAGCCAACATTGCCCTGACAGTTTCTCAAATGGCCAACCTGCCGGAAACAAACGCTATTTCTAACCAGGCAGAAAGCCAGCAAGCTGAACTGGCCATGGCTTCAACTGCCGATAATATTATCTCTAAGCCCCAAGTTACCCAAACAGCCCTAAAATCCCGGGACGACATAACCACCTATATTGTCCAACCGGGTGATTCAGTGGCCTCTATCGCTAATAAATTCGGCGTTACCAGTGACAGTATCTTATGGTCTAATGGCCTAAATGGCAGTGTTATGGCTGGCCAAAAACTGGTTATTCCGCCAGTAAACGGTATCGTCTACACGGTTAAAAGCGGTGATACACCAGCTTCCTTAGCCCAAAAATTCCAGGCAAATGAAGATCAGATAATAGCCTATAACGATGCCGAGCTAAGCGGTCTTTATACAGGTGAGCAGATAATTATTCCGGGCGGTGTTGAACCGTCGTCCTATGACATTGATGAGCTGGGCTGGGTGCCGACATACGGCTCTAATGGCTATGACTACGGTTACTGTACCTGGTATGTAGCGTCAGTTATTGCCGTACCAAGCGACTGGGGCAATGCCGCTACCTGGGCTTACTACGCAGCCTTAAGCGGCTGGAATGTAAGCTCCGCGCCAACAGTCGGGGCAATTGCCCAAACACCTTATGCGGCCGGCGGTGAAGGCCATGTAGCCATCGTTGATGCCGTCTCAGCAGATGGCACGCAAATAAAATATTCCGACATGAACGGCTTAGCCGGCTGGGGCAGAATCGGCTATAGCGGCTGGGTGTCAGCATCGACTTTCCCTAACTATATTACCCACTAAATATGAAAATATTTAAGCCATTTTCTTTACATCTATATCTCTATCCTTCTAACATATAAGAATGAGTTTTGTAGACAAAGTTAATATAAGCCTTATGTCCGGCAAGGGAGGTGACGGTAGACGCAGTTTTCGTCATGAACGCTTTATTGCCCGCGGCGGTCCGGACGGCGGCGACGGCGGTAACGGCGGTGATGTAATACTAACGGCCAGCCAACACAGTAATACCCTATCAGGCTTCAGGCACAATAAGCTGCTGGTGGCTAAAGAAGGCCAGCCAGGCGGTAAGAATAAACGTCACGGTAAAAGCGGTGAAAGTCTGGTTATTGATGTCCCTGTCGGTACCGAAGTGCGTAACTCTGACGGCAAAATCTTAGCCGATCTAGTTATAGATAAAAGTCAAGAAGTTATAGCAAGAGGCGGAAGAGGCGGTTTCGGCAATGCCCATTTTACTTCTTCGACACGCCAGGCACCTAACTTTGCCGAAAAAGGCGAGCCCGGTGAAAAACTAACCGTTACCTTAGAACTGAAGCTTATTGCTGACGTTGGCATAGTCGGCTTACCTAATGCTGGTAAATCTACCCTCTTGTCCAGGATGTCTAATGCCCGTCCAGAAATAGCCGACTATCCGTTTACCACTCTGACGCCCAATTTAGGCGTTGTCGACATTGATGGCAGCAGCTCCATTCTTCTAGCGGATATCCCGGGCCTAATTGAAGGAGCAGCAGAAGGCAAAGGCTTAGGCCATGAGTTTTTAAGACATATTGAAAGAACCAGGGTAATTGTTCACCTGGTCGATATATATGACGAGGATGTTAAAAAAAGCTATAGCATCATCCGAAAAGAATTGCTAGCTTATAGTCCAAAGTTTATTAAGCTGGCTGAAGTCGCTGCTTTGAATAAGATTGATGGCTGCAGCGAGGAACTTGTTGCCAGCAAACTTAAAGAACTAAAAGATGTGGCTAAAGGGTCAATCGTCATAGCTATCTCGGCTCAAGCTGGCACCAACTTAAATGAACTTAAATATACCCTGAAACGAATGCTTGATGACTTAAATAAAGTTAAAAAACCGAAAGAAAAGAAAACCTTGCCTAGAATCAGCCTTAAAGATACCGAAGACAGCTTCAATGTTACTAAGTCAGATAACAGCTTTAGAATAACAGGTATAAAAATAGAGAAATTTGCCTCCCGGACAGACTTTAATAACGTTGAAGCAACCAACCGCTTTAAAGACATCTTAAAAAGAACCGGTATCCTTCATGAACTGGGTAGACAAGGTATAAAACCAGACGACAAGGTGTATATCGGTCAGGATAACGACATATACTTTAACTTTTAGCAATATGAGTTCAAGCTTTTTCTTTTACGACCTGGAAACAACAGGCATAAGTGCAGCCAGGGACAGAATAATGCAGTTCGGCGGCCAAAGAACTAACCTTAATTTAAATAGTATTGGTGATCCGGTTGTCATAGATATCCGCTTAACACCGGATATATTACCTAGTCCTGAAGCTCTTCTAATTAGCGGCCTATCCCCCCTAGATAATCTAAAGAATGGCATATCTGAAGCTGAATTTAGCGCTGTATTTAATAGCCGAATAGCTAAACCGGGCACTATCTTCATCGGCTTTAATAATGTCCGCTTTGACGATGAGTTTATCCGTTACATAAATTACCGTAATTTCTATGATGCCTATAGCTGGCACTGGAAGAACTCATCATCTCGCTGGGATCTGCTAGACGTTATCAGAATGACCAGAGCCCTAAGACCGGAAGGTATTAACTGGCCCATGAGCGAAGAAGGCAAGCCGTCTAATACACTAGAACTGCTAACTGCTGCTAACAATCTAAAACATTTAAGAGCCCATGATGCTTTGTCTGACGCTCTGGCTACCATTGAAGTAGCTAAATTAGTTAAACAAAAACAGCCTAAACTATTTAACTACCTGTTAAGCCTTAGAAAGAAGGCTACGCTAGTAAAACTAATAAAAGAAAATGAAGCGCTTATTTATACTTCCTCCCACTATTCTTCAGAAGTCTTACATACCACGGTCGTTGCCGTCTTAACACAAGACGAAGAAATGGGCACTGCTCTTGTTTATGACCTAAAAGAAGACGCTAGTAAATTCCTAGACTTATCCATCGAAGAACTAACTAGTAGGTGGGAATATGACCCAACTAGGCCTAGGCCAAGACTGCCAGTTAAAACAATGAAACTTAACCGCTGCCCAGCCGTTGCTCCTTTGTCTGTATTAGATGAGGCAGCTATTCAAAGACTCAAGCTTAACATGACTGAAATAGCCAAAAATCTGAGCCTTATTAATGAACAAAAGCAAGAATTTGCTAAGAAACTTAAAAAGGCAGCAGCTAACCTGGATAAAAAAAGAGAAAAGAGGCAAGCAGCAATTAAACCAGCCGATGAAAGACTGTACGACAAGTTTATTTCAAGGGCAGATTCAAACCTTTTCCCTAAAGCAAGAATTTACGCTAAAGAAAACACTAAACCGGTTACATTTAGTGAGGCTAGGCTTAATAACCTGCTAAAAATATATAAAGCCAGAAACTTTTTCGAAAAACTTAATGAAGAAGAGATTAAAGCTTGGAAAGAGTATGTCAGAACAAAACTGTTTGACGGCGAAGATAATCCCTATAAAGAACTAATAACCAGCCTAGACGCATTAGATAAACTAATCAAAGACAAACAAAATAAGAAGCTGCTAAAAGATTTAAGAAGTTACGCTAATAATATCTTAAACGACTATGGAGCTGATTTGCCGGCAGAGGACGTCTAAGAGATAGAGAAATAGCTAGTTTCTTAATTTCGCGGTAGTAAGAAAAATATGAGTGTAGGCAAATAACAACTAGGGCAATAAAAATAACTGCCCAAAAATAAAAACCAATTTGAATGTTTGTCCCAGGAATTAACCCCAGAACCAGAAACTCTAACATGAAGACACACCCCTTTGTTGTTTATCTATATACAACTAAATAGACAAAAAGTCAAATATACGTATTTTCTCTATAGCACTTCTTAAGAGACTATCCGAGCGACAAATTTTCCTGTATAATTGACGCACTAAATTTTGGAGTAAAATTGGCTGATCAAATAGTTGTCAAAGGCGCTAGGGAACACAATCTAAAAAATATAGATATTACCATCCCTAGAAATAAGCTGGTGGTTATTACCGGACTGAGTGGCTCTGGTAAGAGTTCACTGGCTTTTGACACCATTTATGCCGAAGGCCAAAGAAGATACGTTGAATCGCTAAGCGCCTATGCCCGCCAATTCTTAGGGCTCATGGAAAAACCGGATGTTGACCAAATAGACGGACTTAGCCCGGCCATCAGCATCGACCAGAAATCGACCAGCCATAACCCCCGCTCAACAGTCGCCACAGTTACTGAGATATACGACTACTTAAGACTGCTTTATGCCCGGATAGGCATACCGCACTGCCCGATTGACGGCTCGGTTGTCCAGCGCCAAACAACTCAAGGAATAATAGATCAGATAGTGGCTACTGCTAAAGATGCCCGCCTGATGATACTTGCCCCCGTAGTCATAGATAAAAAGGGTGCCTTCGAACATATTCCTGAACAATATATGCGTGCCGGCTTTGCCCGCGTCAGAGTTGATAAGATAGTCTATGCCCTGGATGAATTTCCCGAACTAGATAAAAACTACCGTCATACTATTGAAATAATTGTCGATAGGTTAGTTAATAATGAAGATTCTAGAACCAGACTGGCCCAATCGGTTGAACAGGCACTGGAGATTGCCGACGGCAACGTCAGTGTTTATAGAGCCGAAGACAACTTAACTGACTCATATAGCCTTCAGTATGCCTGCAAGGACCACCCGGAAATAGCCATACCTGAACTTGAGCCAAGAACATTTAGTTTTAACTCGCCTCACGGAGCCTGTAAAGTTTGCACCGGTCTTGGTTCGCGGTTAGAAGTAGACCCTGAACTTGTTATTCCAAACGGCAACCTAACTATTGCCGAAGGGGCCATCAGGCCGTATAACCGGATAAACGCCGATAGCTGGTACCGCAAGAAACTGGAAGCCTTAGCCGAGAGATATAACTTCAGCCTGCATGTACCAACCTCGGATTTAACTGCCGACCAAATAAACAAAATCCTCTACGGTACCGGCAGTGAAATGTACAGCATCAGTATTGGCCACGGACGGAGTTTCAATACCACCTATGCTGGCGTTATTCCGGATCTTGAAAGAAAACACCGGGAGACAGAAAGCGACTTTGTCCGCCGGGATATTGAAAGATATATGCAGGAAATACCCTGCCGCGCCTGCAACGGACTCAGGTTAAAACCAGAAGTTCTAGCCATAACTATTAGCGGTAGATCCATAATGGACATCTGCCAGCTGTCAATAGATGAGGCAGTTATTTGGTTTAGTAAGATCGAATTATCGGATAACGATAAGCTGATAGCCAAACTAATCCTTAAGGAAATACTGGCCAGACTTAAATTCCTGGTAGACGTCGGCCTAAACTACCTAAGTTTAATTAGGGGAGCTACCACACTATCTGGCGGTGAAGCCCAAAGAATTAGATTAGCTACCCAAATTGGCTCCGGTCTAATGGGAGTACTCTATGTTCTAGATGAACCGTCAATTGGACTTCACCAAAGAGATAATGCCAGGCTGATAGCAACCCTGAAAAACCTAAGGGATATTGGCAACACCGTTATTGTTGTTGAGCACGATGAAGAAACGATAAGATCAGCCGACTTTTTAGTCGACATTGGTCCTGGTGCCGGCATCCACGGCGGCGAAATAATAGCTTCCGGCAAGCCAGAAGATGTCGCTAAAGTTAAGGATAGTATTACCGCCCAGTATCTGTCTCACCAAAAGGAAATACCGATCTTAAGAAAACGTCGGACCGGCAACGGCAAGAAATTAATTATCCGAGGCGCTAAAGAAAACAACCTTAAAGAAATTGACGTAACCATTCCCTTAGGTGTGCTGGTGGTCGTGACGGGAGTCTCAGGTTCCGGTAAGTCCAGTCTAATTAACGATATCCTGGCCAAAGAACTCCAGGCCCGTCTCCATCACAGCAAAGAAGCATCAGGCCGGCATAAAGATATTGAAGGCATAGCCAATCTGGATAAAGCCATTATTATCAACCAGTCACCAATCGGCCGAACACCAAGATCCAATCCGGCTACCTATACCGGTTTGTTTACGCCAATTCGTGAGTTATTTGCGTCAACCCCGGAAGCCAGACTTAGAGGCTATAGCGCCGGCCGTTTCAGCTTTAACGTCAAAGGCGGCAGGTGCGAGAACTGTCAAGGCGACGGCATCATTAAAATTGAAATGCATTTTCTGCCGGATGTTTATGTGCCCTGCGAAGTCTGTCATGGCCAAAGGTATAACCGGGAAGCCTTAGAAATTCACTATAAAGGCAAGAACATAAGCGACATTTTAAATATGACCACCGAACAGGCCAATGAATTCTTCGAGAACATCCCAGCCATAGCCCGTAAACTGCAGACGTTAGTAGATGTCGGCCTCGGCTATATTGAGCTTGGCCAGCCGGCAACCACACTGTCCGGCGGTGAAGCCCAAAGAGTCAAATTAGCCACTGAACTATCTAAAAGACCAACCGGACGAACCCTATATATTCTCGATGAACCAACAACCGGACTGCATATTGACGATGTTTTAAAACTGCTTGGTGTGCTGCATGCTCTGGTAGATAACGGCAACAGCATGATTGTTATTGAACATAACCTGGACGTTATTAAAAACGGCGACTTTCTTATAGATATGGGCCCGGAAGGCGGTGATCAGGGCGGCGAAATAATAGCCTCCGGTACTCCAGAGCAAGTCGCTAAAGTAAAATCTAGCTACACCGGCCAATTCCTAGCTAAACATCTTTAGTCTTTTTGGCCTTCTTTTTAAGCCTGTATCTGACAATTTGGATAATTGTCGGACCGGCTGACAGCACAATAACAGCGGCAACAGCAAACAGTACATAATGGTCAATATTTGGAATGCGGCTGGCTACATAGTAGCCAAGCAGACTTAAAAGGACTGCCCAGGAAGTATCGCCAGTAGCGTCAAAAGCTAAAAACTTTGGATAAGGCATACTGGCTACCCCGCCGACAAGGGGCGTAAAGGTTCTGACCACCGGCAGATAGTGAGCAATGAGGACTGCTCTGGCGCCGTACTTCTCATAAAACTTCTCAGCCCTAATTACATGTTTCGGATTAAACAGAACACTCTCTTCCTTTTTAAAAATTCTTTTGCCTAAGTGGCGGCCAATAAGGTAGGCCGTTGTATCACCAGCAATTGCCGCCAGTGCGGCGACAATAACGACACCAGCAATTGGCAGTTTCCCCTGCATAGCATAAATACCGGCTGTTAATAGGAGGGTATCACCAGGCAAAAAGAAGCCTAAGAACAAACCAACTTCAGAAAATAAAAAGAGACCGAGAAAAATTAAACCGCCGGATTGGATTATGTGCGTCACATTAAACATGTCCTTAAAGCTTAACTTAATAAACCTGCTTCTAGCAAATCGCGAGCCTTATCTGTATAATAGGGGAAAAGAATGCACAAGGAGTAGCTATAAAAGATGTCTGATGTTATTGAAGTTGAGCTGGAAGAGAGAAAGACTCTTGGTAAAGGCGTAAAGCACCTTAGAAGTCATGGTAAAACGCCGGCCGTAATACATAACCATGGGCAGGAATCCTTAGTTGTCCAAGGAGACAGCGTTAATCTATTGAAAATCTATCGCCAGGCTGGAAAACACCACACCATTGAAGTAACTACCAATGGGGAAAAGTTCACTACCTTAATTAAAGATGCTGAATTTGAACCGCGGAAGCACACTCTGACCCATCTTGTTTTTAACGCCGTAGCTGCCGACCAAATAGTTGAAGCTGAAATATCCGTTGAACCTAAATACGATGAAGGCAATGAAGCAAGCCCTGCTGAACGCAGCGGTCTGATTGTTCTTAATAACCTTGAAAGCGTAACAGTTGAAGCATTGCCCAAGGACTTACCAGACGTCCTTTACTACAATGCTGAGAAGCTAGTAGAAGTGGGTGATCACGTCTTAGTTAGCGAGCTTATTATACCGAGTGGAATAACAGTAAAAGACGAATCAAACCAGCCCATCGCCACCGTCTTTGAACCTAGTGCTGTAGCTGCCGCCAACGATGCTGCCGGCGGCACAGCTGAAGAAGAAATACCAGAAACCGAAGAGACTGCCGAAGGCGAAGAAGTAGCTGAAGAAGGTGAGAATATCGAAGCTAAAGAAAATAGTTCAGATGAGAGCAAGTAGAGAAGAGATAATTAGTCATGGAAGGCTTAGCCTACGACTTTGGTGGTGAAAAAGACGAGAAAGACAAAGATGCTGAAGCTAAGCCTGAAAAACCATCTAAAATAGAATTAATAGGCAGTTCGGACGAAGACTCGGCCGAAAAACCCAGGTCCGCATTAAGCGAACTACTGCTTAAGACAACTCTTGAGAAAAACTCTGAAAAATTGAATGAAGAACCAGCCGACCTGAATCCAGAGCTTGAAGCTGAAGCCTCAGTTGAACACTTAAACGAACCTGAAATTGTTGCTGTTGCCCAGACAATCGCTACTGACAGAATGGAAGAAATCAAAGTCCAAGAACCAGAAGTACCAAAATCGGAAGACCTGGCTGCCGAAAGCTTTCTTGAGAATGTCCAGGCTATCGGAAATATAGACCAAGCCTTTCAAGAAACTATGGAAGAACTGGGTGAAGCCAGTATTAAAACCACCTTACCAGTTGAAATCCACACCGAAACAGCTCCGCCAGTTGACCCGGAGAGCTTAATTGAAGCTGCCAGACAAGAAATATCCCCGCACGTTAGTTATAAGTTGCCTAAACATGAACTGCCCAAAGAAGAAGTCAAAGAACAAACTGAAAGAACATGGAATCTCCGCCGAACGAAAGCAGTGCCAGAAAAACAAAAAAAGAAGGAAAAAACCGAGTCTAAACCTGTTACCGAGGGTATCGTAGACTACATTATTGGCCGAAGATATGGCCGGCTAAATCCTGAAGCCAGCCACATAGATGTTGAAAAAACACTTAAGGGAGAGGTTATAGATATTAAACTACAGCTTGCATCTCACGAGACTCATGTACGTCAAATAGCTAAAAATAAGGCATTTGAAAAAAGGCCAGAGGATATAATACTTCGCGAGCAGACAAAGCAGGAAACAATCAATGCCAATGCTATAAGACCCGAACGAGTAGACGAAAGCTACAGATTAGTGGGGAAAGAAGAAAATCGTACTACCGCTAAAAGAGAGGCAGCCGGCATCAGCGCCCACTTAATGGAGCGCGATGCACTTTTACATCTAGCCGAAGAGATAATAGCAGGAGATTCTAATCTAAGAGAAACCTTTGAAAGACACTTGATCGGTGAAAAAGGATTAAGGCGAGTTGCCGCTGAATATCTAAGAGGCGGTGACTACAGGAAAACCTTAAGGCGTGAACTTCTAGAAAAAGAGAAAGACTTTGAACGTGATCCTAAACTTAGAGATCAGGGGTCCACGCTACCAGTATTTGCTCAAAGTACCCGGCTAGATAATTTACTGCAAAAATCAGGTATAGATTGGAGTGAACCAGCTCAGTCTATCTTGCCAAACAAACCCGCTAAGAGCACAAAAATGCCGGCTATAGTTAATAACCTTAAAGCTAAGTCTAGCCTGCTTAAAAGGGTTGCCGATGTTGTCCTGCTGGCTTTAATTCTAATACTCGTAGCCGCAATTATTTACGTAATAATTAAGAGATAGAGATTTGTGAACAAAAAACTTAAAGCCAAACTGAAGGAGTTGCCTGACTCACCAGGAGTATATTTTCACCGCGCAAGGAACGGCGAAATACTTTATGTCGGTAAGGCAGCTGTTCTTAAAAACAGAGTCAGACAATATTTCCAAAGTTCAAAAAACCGTGACCCTAAAACAGAAAGCTTAGTCAGTGAAATTGCTGATGTTGACTGGATGGTTACCGGTAGTGAAATTGAAGCACTGTTTTTAGAAGCCGAGATGATCCGCCGCTACTTACCGAAATATAACATTTTGCTCCGAGATGATAAATCGATGGTTTATCTAAGGATAGACCATAAAAGTGACTACCCGACAGTCTCAACGACCCGCCGTCCCCTGGACGATAACGCTAAATATTTCGGCCCGTTTTTAAGCGTTAAGTCGCTTCGCCAAGCCTTAAAACCGCTAAGACGAATCTTCCCTTATGCAACCAAAAGATCGCCTAATCAAAAAAGAGCCAGTCTTTATTACCACCTTGGACTTGACCCCGGTCTTGAAGAAGGCCGGACAAGCCTAAAAGATTACCGCGCCAACCTGAGAAAACTAATGGCTGTCATTTCCGGTAATAAAAACCAGATTAAGACTGAACTACAAAAAGAAATGGAACGGGCCGCAAAAACCCAGGACTTTGAGAAGGCCGCTAAATTAAGAAACCAATTAACCGCTCTAGACAACCTATCCAAACAAGTAATCTTTAGCGACAAAGAGTTTCTTGATATATCCAAAGACCATGCCCTAAACGAACTGATAAACCTGTTAAAACTAAAGAACTGTCCCAAAAGAATTGAAGCCTACGATATCAGCCATATGCAGGGCAGTGACGTTACTGCCAGCATGGTCGTCTTTACTAACGGCGTATCGGATAAAAGCCGCTACCGGAAGTTTAAAATGCACAAAGATCAAAACGATGACTTCTTTAACATGCATGAAACATTACAGCGGAGACTAACGCCGAAGAACATAAAACTATGGGGAATCCCAGATTTAGTTTTAATTGACGGCGGCAAAGGCCAGCTTGATGCAGCCCTTAAAGCTAGAGACGAAGAAGGCTATAGCAACATTCCTTTTATAGGCCTGGCCAAAAGACAGGAACAAATTGTCGTCGATAAATTAAGATCCAATGTAACTATAGATAAAAAGATCCTAAAAGACTTAAGTGGCTTTTTAACTGAATCAAAAGACTACGTTTTAATTGATTTGCCGCTGAATAACAACTTAGTTAAGCTGCTTCAAAGAATTAGAGACGAAAGCCACCGCTTTGCCGTCAGTTACCACTCACTGTTAAAGTTAAATAGGCAAACCACCTCACTGCTTGACGATATCCCGGGTATTGGCCCAGCCACCAGAAAGAAACTGCAACTTAAATTTGGCGGGCTGAAAAACATCCAAGCGGCTGGTATAAATGAACTGACTGGCGTTGTTGGTAAATCTAAAGCTCGCCAAATTAGACAATATTTCTCGGCCAAAACTGATACATCCGATATGCTAAAGTAGATAATTATGCCAAGTTCAGATATGCCTAGCAGTTTCTTTAAGGGCAACAGAGACAGATTATTTAGTGCTCTTAAAGCAGACTGTCTCATCTTAACTGCTTCCGGCTTACTACAAAGGTCGGCCGATCAGGCCTATCCCTTCAGACAGGACTCAAACTTCTGGTATCTAACCGGTTTAAACCGGCCAGACTTAATCTTATTTAAATCTAATCAAGCTGAATTTCTAATTGTGCCTAATAGTTACATGGCTGAACTTAATTTTGAAGAAGAAATAGACAAGGAAGAGCTAACCGAAATCTCGGGAATCAAAGAAGTCTTAAATAACCGCGCGGGTTGGGAAAAGACAGCTTCTCTCATTCATAACCGGACTACTATTGCGGTCACCATGCCAAGCCCGATGAGGCTAGAGCACTACTCGATGTATGTAAATCCGGCCCGCCGCCAGCTTTATAAGTCTCTTAAAAGGAAATTCCGGGGAGCTAAGTTGATAGACGCTAGGCTTGAGCTCGCAAGACAGCGGATGATTAAACAGCCGATTGAAATTAAGCTCATAGAGAAGGCAACAGACATCACAGCTGATACCCTAAAAGAAGTATTAAATTCGACTAGACTTAGCAAGTATAAAAACACCGAGGAAATAGCTGACGACATATTAAAGGGCTTTAAGGAAAGAGGCGGAAGCGGTCATGCATTTGATCCGGTAGTTGCCGCTGGCCGGAATGCTGCCACTATCCATTACGGTAAATATGGGAAACTAACAGGCAGTGAGCTAATAGTCTGTGATGTTGGCGCCGAATTTTCTTCCTACTGTTCAGATATAACCAGGACAGTTAGCTACGGCCGGCCAACCGCTAAGCAACAAGAAGTACATGGGGCCGTTAAGAGTGTCCAAGGTGAAATACTTGAACTGATTAAACCTGGACTAGACTTTAAGACCTATGAAATTCAGGTCGTACACTTAGTCGGCCTTAAGCTAAAGGAACTGAAATTAATAGACAAACTAACTTCTAGGCAAATCAGGCAGTATTACCCTCACTCCTGTTCGCATTCGGTTGGCTTAGATGCCCATGATAGTGCCGACTATTCTCAAAAAATGGCCGAAAACATGGTCATTACCGTTGAACCCGGCATATATATTAAAGAAGAAAACATTGGCGTAAGAATTGAAGACACAGTCCTCATTACTAAAGATGGCGTCAAAGTCTTAAGTAGTCATTTGCCAAACAGCTTAAGCTTTTAATGATACAATCAAAGAGATGGCAAGAAAGAGCGTTATAAGCTTTATAACCCGCTGGCTTGTTTGTAGCTTAGGGCTATGGATTGCCGCCAGCATACTAAGTAACGATATTAGTTTATCTAACAAGGCACTAGACATAATTATTGCTGGTTTAGTCCTAGCAGTTATTAACCTAATACTTAAGCCAATACTGGTTATTTTATCTCTTCCGGCTATAGTCTTAAGCCTTGGTCTTTTTATGATTATTGTTAACGGCTTCACCGTATATATAGTCTCTAAGCTCTATCATCCGCTTCACATTACCAATTTCTGGGCAGCAGTATTTGCCGGGATGGTTATCGGCCTGGTAAACTATCTAGTGACAACCATATTAGATTCGAGGACTCACCAATGAATATTTTCAACTACATAACCATCGTCTCCATGCTTATCATGGTCCTGCTTATATTAGTCCAGACAAGGGGCGCTTCAATAGGTGCAGGTATTGGTGGGACAGGAGAAGTAAACACCACTCGCCGAGGCACAGATAAAACAATCTTCCAGTTAACCATTGTCTGCGCAGTCATCTTTGCCGTCTCCCTAGTGCTCGGTGTTATCGAGAAGTAGTCCAGGCAGGAAAACCTAAGAAATGCGCTTTAGGCTGCTCAAACTGCGCTTCCGTAGACGGCTTGAGCTGGGTGAAAAAAGAGCAGGCGATATAAGCCAGCAGGCTGAACTAGACCTTGAAAACTATCTCTTAAGAAGACTTGGCCGACTGCAGCAAGTAAAACGGTTTGTTGTCACCTGGACGCTTCTTCTTGTTATTGGCATTGTCGGCACAGCCGGCCAAAACTATCTGTTAAGTGACTATTATCAAAAAATGGCTCCGGTACCCGGCGGCATATATAACGAAGGAATCTTGGGTACCTTTACAACTGCCAACCCAATTTATGCTGTCAGCGATGTGGATACTAGTGTTTCACGGTTAATCTTTGCCCCTCTGTTCACATATAACTCGGGCAATAAATTAGTCGGTGAGCTAGCCAGCAGCATTAGCGTTAACCCCCTAGGTAATGTCTATACCGTTAATCTGAAACCTAATCTGACCTGGCAGGACGGCCAGCCATTAACTTCTAAAGACGTTGTTTTTACCTATGATCTCATCGAAAATCCGGATGCCGAGTCACCGCTATTTAATAGCTGGCAGGGAGTTAAAATAACGGCTGACGGACCGCTAACAGTTACTTTCAGCTTGCCTGATGCTCTGGCTTCTTTCCCGGAAGACCTAACAAACGGCATATTACCGGAGCATCTGCTTAATACCATACCAGCTAGTGAAGTGCGTTCTGCCACCTTTAACACCGAAAACCCAATCGGCTCCGGACCTTTTTCCTGGCAAAGCATATCCGTTAACGGCACAACGCCAACTAACGCCGAAGAACAAATAGCCCTTCTGCCTTTTAATAACTATGTCCTAGGTAAACCAAAGCTAGATGAATTTGTTATCCACGCCTATGCTGACCAGCAGGACTTAATAAATGCCTTCACAAAAGGACAGCTAAATGGTGCTGAAGGGTTAAACGAAGTGCCCGGAAGTATTGCCGATATGAAAAGTGCTGAAATCCACAACTACATTTTAACGGCTGGTACCTATGCCTTCTTTAATGTGTCATCAGGCGTTTTGTCTAACCAATCAGTAAGATCAGCTCTGGTTCAGTCGGTTAATGTGCCGGCAATTATGGCTAGTCTCGGCTATCCGACTCATGAGGTAAACGAGCCTTTGCTTGAAGGACAGCTCGGGTATAACCCGACCTACCGCGAACCGGCATATAACCTTACTGCTGCTGAGAATACTTTGAGTCAAGCCGGCTGGAACCTTGGTCCTGGCGGCATCAGAACAAATAATAATGTCCGTCTCAGTTTCAGCCTGACTGTCTCAAACACACCAGAATATTTAAGTGTCGCCAACCAGCTTAAAAACTACTGGGCTAAGCTTGGCGTTAATGTAACCCTATATATTGAAGATCCAAACGACTTTAACACTGTGCTTCAGGAACATTCTTACCAGGCAGTTCTATACGGCATTTCAATAGGTAATGACCCCGATGTTTTTGTCTACTGGGATGGATCCCAGGCCCAGGCTAACTCACCAACTAGACTTAACCTTTCCGGCTGGAACAATTCTACGGCCAATATATATCTTGAGGGTGGAAGAACAAGTCTTAATCCTACCCTTAGAGTGGCGGAATATGCGAAAGTGCTGGCCGCCTGGCAGCAAGACTTGCCGGCTCTTGGTCTTTACCAGCCAAGACTGCTGTATATTACTAACGGACCTATATTTGGTCTTGACGGTAATACCGTCAACAGCTACACGGATAGATATAGTAACGTAGCCAACTGGGAAATAGACGAAGCCAAAGTTACCACCTGAGGGACTTGTTAGAATAAATCCATCTAAGCTACAATATAGACCTTAAGCGGATGTGGCGGAATGGTAGACGCGCTAGCTTCAGGAGCTAGTGATCATTATGATCGTGGAGGTTCAAATCCTCTCATCCGCACCAAGGAATAAGGGTCGACAAATAGAGGTTAAAATGGTATAGTAAACTATTATATGAGTGACTTTCATAACTACAATATATTCGACCTAGCTAACAGCCCTAAACGAGTGTACGGTCTGGCCGATGGGCTATTACCTGAAATGGCCGAAGCAATGGGCTACGGCCTAGGAGCTACGCCAACCACAGAGACCCTTCAGGGGTTCATAGGGCATATTGGCCCAGCTAAGACATTGCAAGACAACATAGGACTTGTTCAAGAACGCCTAGCTACTAGCTCAGATGCTGTTACTATTGCGTCAGATTGGGCAGAACGCTCCGGAAGCTTACAGGAAATGCACGGTAGTTTTGCCGATCCAGAAGTCCCTTATCCAAGTAGCTTGAAAGTAGCAGTTTTTAATACGGCCGTAGGCAGGTGGCAAGAACGACGTGCCAAAAAAGTGCTAGAGCTTATCAAGCGAGGCGTTGATATTCGTCACGTAGCCATCTTTGCGGGCAACAGAGCAATGGCCGAAGCCGAACATCCAGAAGTCAGCAAGATAGCTAAACAAGATGGTAATTTACCCACCGAAGCTAGATTTGCTGAGCTATATACTGCAAAAATACTAAGATCTGCCGGAGTCGACACTGATGTCATATCGGTCGATAGTTCAGTTGGCGATGAAATATTCAAAGAAGGTCTTACCCTAAATGAATGGCTATTCAATTACCAGGTACTAGCAGTTGGTAATGCACCTTCAACTGTCCAGGTTGCAGGTCAATATCGTAAAGCAGCTCGCAGCATTAAGGGTTGGGACAATTCAAGCAGGCAGCTATTTATGGCTGGTGACAGAATCCCAGTGGCTCGACATGGTGAAGGTCCAGCTACACATCAAAATCCGTTTACTGCTTTAGGCCAAATTGCTCGTAACGCATTAATCCTTCACGAACAATCTCAATCCCAACCATTTAATTCAGACCGACAGTTGAAGCCATTAGATGCCTAGCAGATAATAGTTTAAACGGCTTCAAGTAATAGTTAATCAGTAGCTGAATTGCTTAACAATGGTTCAAAAGATTTATCCTCTACCGCACCAGCATAGGAGCTATATCAACAGCTCATTTTGACAACTTATTAATCAACCATCTATACTTAACAAATGTCTAAAATGAGCACTAAGACCAAGTGGATAGTGGTTATTATAGGGGCCTTTATAATAGTTTTTGTAATTGTGCCGATAGTTTCTCTCATTAATTTTAAACGATGGGAAGTTAATGGTTCCGCAATGGCCCCCACCTACGATAGCGGACAATACGTATTGGCGACAAAAAGTGATAACAACCCAACTATTGACAGCATAGTAATTATTCGTTCTCCTAATTCACAAGGAGTAACTACAGATAGCATCAAACGAATAGTAGCTCTTGGCGGTGACAGGGTTGTAATAAAAAACGACAAACTAACCGTCTATGATAGTGAGCACCCAAATGGTTATAACCCAACAAGCAGTGTTATTGCCAGCAATGTTCAAACTGTAGGTAATGTTAATATTATTATTCCCAAAGGTGATGTCTATGTTCTGGGAGATAACCGCTCCGACTCTTTTGATTCTCGAGAGTATGGGCCCTTACCGCAACGCAATATTGTCGGTAGAGTAATTGGCAAAAATAATTAGTAGCTGCATATCTTATAGAGATTTGGCATAGTTACTTATAAATATTATGAATAATCACGCATATTTCCAGATAGCAGCAAAAGCTATAGTTAAAAAAGACAATAAAATATTGCTGTTAAAGACCAAAGATAATCATTATGATTTTCCCGGCGGCAGGATGGACGAATCAGAAGTAGACTTAAGTTTGCACGAAGTTCTAAAGAGGGAGCTAAAAGAAGAACTAGGTCAAGATTTCACCTTCGACATTAAAGAAATAGCCTTTGTTTCAAAGAGAAAATACGATAAAGATAATAAAGAAAATAGAATTATTGCCATATTCTTCCAGGTAGATTATATAAGCGGCGATATATTGTTATCTGATGAGCATGAACGCAGTGAATGGATTAACCCAAAAGACATAATTGGTGACCCAGACAAATTTATATCCGAAGATGAGTATGAGCAGTACTGCTCATATGTTAAAAACAATAATTAATAAATAACGCGTATTTCTGACAGCCAGATTTTAGCTGGGCGATTTAACATATAAGCAACTGCATCTGCCAGGTCTTGCGGTTCGGTAAACTTTTCAGTTGGAATATCTTCGCCAGTCTTTGAAAACAGTTGAGTATTAACTCCTGCTTGGTATACAGCCCCTATTCTTATCTTAGTATCTTTAAGATCTACACGCAGAACATCTGTAAATCCTTTAGCGCCGTATTTGGAGGCTGCATATATGCTCTGACCTTCCTTCGCTATAACCCCTGACCTAGAAACTATGTTTATAATAGCCGTTTCTTCCTGTTTAGCTTTAAGATGAGGCAAAACATACTTGGTCATTAGAATAGTTCCTTTAAGATTGGTCGCTATAACATCTTCGACTACACTATCTTCAATTTCATCTAGCTGCATAACCTTTTGCCAGATACCCGCATTATTTATAAGAACATCAATACCGCCAAACTTAGCAACTATAGCCTCTACGCTGTCCTTAATTTGATTTTTATCCCGTAAGTCGCAGACGAAAGCTTCAGCTTTCCCGCCACCAGACTTAATGTTACTGGCTACTTCTTGCAGATTGTCGCCGTTTAGTCCGGTAATAGCTAGTATTGCACCTTCTTTTGAAACCCGTTCGGCAATAGCCCGGCCGATTCCTTCACTTGCTCCGGTCACAACTACAACTTTATCTTTAAGAACCATGAATTAATAATAGCAGAAGTTCTTTGGTATGATGTAGTTAGATAAGAGGGAGAATAAAGTATATGGCAATACCAGATATTGAACTTTCAAATCAAACGAAGATACCGCAACTTGGCTTTGGAACCTGGCTGATAAAGGATGAAGCAGAGTGCAAAAAGGCAGTTAAAACTGCTGTTGGGGTCGGATATAGGCACTTCGATACAGCCCAGATCTATGAGAATGAGCAGTTTGTCGGGCAGGCTTTAAAAGATAGTGGTGTACCAAGAAATGAATTGTTTATTACTACAAAAATCTGGACCGAAAACATGCATTGGGATGACTTAGAGCCAAGTTTTAAGGAGTCTCTTAAAAAACTTCAGACCGACTATGTCGATCTTCTGCTTTTACATTTTCCTGTCACCGAGCTTCGCCGTCCTGCCTGGAGACGTATGCAGGATATATATAAATCTGGCAGAGCTAAAGCCGTAGGAGTGAGTAACTACACTACTAAACACCTAGAAGAACTACTGAATGAATGCTCGGTAAAACCGGCAGTTAACCAAGTTGAGCTCCATGTCTTTCTTCAGCAGCCCGAATTAATTAAATACTGTCAGGATAATGGCATTGTAGTTGAAGCTTATTCGCCCCTGGCTCATAACTACAAAATGGACAATAAGGTTATCGAAACTATTGCTAAAAAGCATGGCAAATCTTATGCCCAAATAATGATACGGTGGTGCATAGAGAAGGGACTTGTCCCTCTACCTAAGTCGGCTCACCCAAAGCGAATCAAAGAAAACTTTGAGGTCTTTGATTTCTCGCTAGACTCTAGCGATCTAGGCCGGCTAAAAGGATTAGATAAAGCTATGCGGACTTGCTGGGATCCAACTCACGTTGCTTAAGTTTTTTAGTTCAAAAGATTTATTTCCCATCTTACCAGGCATTTTGACCTCTCTGGCATGAGGCGTCATCTTTAAGAATTTGTTATTATAAACTTCACATGACTGGTAGTGAAATTATTGAAAAGGTTAGGGCGCTGAATCTTCCAAAGGGCAGCTATATTGTCTTTGGCAGCTGCCCTATGGCTGCCGCAAACATACGTGAATCGAATGATATAGATCTGCTTGTATCAAAAGAAGCCTTAGAAATAATTAAAAAAGAAGGCTGGAAGCAAAAAACCAAAAGTAAAAATGATAAGCCTTATGTAAAAGGTGTCTATGATGCTCACACAGACTGGGACTTAAGTGCATATAAACCGACCTTAAAACATCTGCTGAGTACTGCCAACGTTATAGACGGCATACCTTTTGCCTCACTCAAAGAAGTTAGAAAATGGAAAAAAACTATGAGCCGCCCTAAAGATATAAGGGACATAAAACTTATAGACGCTTATTTAGCCAATAGCTTAAAAGATAAAACCAAGGGGACGATAACCATTTGTTCCAGTCTTAACTTCTATAGGCAAGCGGTAGATTGCCAGGCAGCTTTAGAGAAATTGGGTTACAAAGTAGTTATTCCGGCCACTGCTGAACGAATGAAACGTACCGGTGACTATGAAGTTACCCACTATAAAACATGGTTTAGCAACAGCGATGACTATCATAAGAAAACTGCTCTAATGAAAGGCCACCTTGCCGAAGTAAGCAAGGGTGATTTAATACTGGTGCTGAATTATGAAAAACATGGCGCCCCTAACTACATAGGCGGCAATGTATTAATGGAAATGGCTTTAGCTTTTTATCTAGGAAAGCCAATATTTATCCTCAACGAAATACCAGAGGAGTCTGCTTTCCTAGAGGAAATCATTGGCTTAAACCCCGTAGTTCTCCATGGCAGTCTATATAAATTGCCAAAAGAGCACGAAAAACTGACACAAGCATAAGCTATATTGCATATTGTCGATAAAAACGCTAGAGTTATTCTTAGGTTAAAAATAATTAGAAGGTTATCATGAAATATATAGTAGTACTGTTAGTAATATTGATACTGGCAGCCATAGTGTTTGTAGTGGCAAAAATGACAAAAGACAAAAAGGCTAAGGCAGGTGGTGCGGTTCAAACACCTACCGTGACAACTGCTGCACCCCCAACTGACCAGGGAATGTCATCAAGCTCTCAGCCAATGACAGATTCTACTGAGCCGACCTCAATGGGTAGTGACACTTCTTCAAGCTCTTTGTCTGACAGCCCAAGCATCAAAACTGACTCATTTACGGCCGGGCCAACGACTGCGTCTACGCCAAGTGAGCCAACTAGCACACCATCTACCAATGAATCGCTGTCTTCTCCTTTGCCTAGTCATCTGGAAGACAGTTCAGATTCTTTAAAGGAGACATCACCGCCAGACAGCACATTTAATGTCTCTCCGCCTAGCGAAGAACCAACAAAGACGTCTGTGCCAGTAAGTACACCTTCAATGGATGACGATAAACCTTCTTCTAGCGAAGACACCAATAACGAAAACCCAACTCAGACTCCTTAGCACTAAAGCCATAAGACCTTAAGTTATTTCATTATGGTATTATTTTAAATGTAGTATGAGGTTTGTTATCCAATGAGCAAAATTGCCCATTATCTTCAAGAACATCTTGTCGGTGAAGTAATGACTTCAGTCGACGCTAGAAAATACTTTGCCACTGACAATAGTATTATTGCCACTCCGCCATCTTTAGTTACTTATCCTAGAAATGAAAGCGACGTCAGAAAAGCTGCCAGATTCACCTGGCAGTTAGCGGAAAGAGGCCGGATAATACCCCTAACAGCCCGTGGCTCGGGCACAGATGCAACAGGCGCCGCTATAGGCACGGGCTTAATGCTTGTATTCTCAGCCCACATGAATAGGATATTAGAACTAGATACTAAATCTGGCGATGTAACCGTTGAACCAGGCATTAACTTTGCCAAGCTTGAGCAAACACTACAAACACACGGCCGCTATATAGAGGCTTATCCAGCCAATACTGAGTCCTCAACCGTTGGCGGTGCTGTCAGTAACAACATAGCGGGAGAAAAGTCCCTTAAATACGGCAGTATTGGCTCACACGTTAAAAGAATGCGGGTAATCCTGGCTAACGGTGAGGTTATTGAAACGGAACGCCTTTCTAAAAGGGACCTAAGCAAAAAACTGGGGCTGGCTACTTTTGAAGGCGAGGTATATAGAGCAATTGACACCCTACTTGAAGAGAATCATGAATTAGTTACTTCAATGGTAAAACCAACCACTAAAAATAACGCTGGATATATGCTGACTGGCGTTAAAGAAGATAATGGCTCTTTTGATCTTTCACCGCTCTTTATTGGCAGCCAGGGAACATTAGGCATAATTACCGAAATAAGCCTAAGTTCAGATAACTACACGCCGGACACTACCTTAATAATGGCTTGTTTCGATGAGCTAGAAAACGTTCAGATAGCAATTAACGAGCTAAGAAGCGCTAAGATCTCTCCTTCTATGATAGAAATTGTTAACCAGGGATTAATTGAAGCAGTTAATGCTGTAAATCCAAACCAGCTAAAGGACCTTTTGCCTACGCCAACACCAGCTTTTGTACTGCTTATTGAATTTGATGACTCTGAGCATAATCAGAAAAAAGCCGTCCACCATGCCGGGAAGTTATTGGAAAAACTAGCCACTTTTGTTGAGGTAGAAACAAAACCCGAAAGCCAGCAAAAAATGCTCAAGGTCAGGGAATCCTCATGGTCTTATATAGCCCATAACGACGGACTTAAAAAGGCTGTCCCGCTTATTGACGACTCAGCTGTCCCGCCCGAAAGGCTAGCCGACCTAATAAAAGGTATATACGACCTATTTAAACAAGTAGATATTAAACCGGTAGCCTTCTGGGGCCATGCCGGTGACGGTATCCTAAAAATGCAGCCTCATCTTAACCTTACACAAGTAGGTGACCGCCAAAAAGCCTTCAAACTGCTCGACGAATACAATAAATTAGTCATTAGCTTAGGCGGCACAATATCTGCTGCTAGCGGTGACGGCCGTCTTAAAGCCCCTTATCTTGAACATCTCTACGGCCCAGAAGGTTATGCCCTACTAGGCAATGTCAAACACATCTTTGATCCTTATTCGACGTTAAATCCAGGCGTTAAGTTTGGCACAACCACAGAAGATATTAAGCGTCAACTGCGCCCAGACTATACTTTTGGACATCAATACGAACATTTACCAAGAAGCTAATTTGGTGCGCGAGAGAGGATTTGAACCTCCACGCCCTTACGGGCATAGCCACCTCAAGGCTACGCGGCTACCGGGTTACGCCACTCGCGCATAGTTAGTGTCTAATTATGTTACTTTAGAAACCTAAAATAATGCAAACACTCTTATGTTATGCTATTATCTCGTGAAGTAACGACCACCGTGGGTGATTAGCTCAGTTGGCTAGAGCATCTCGTCTACACCGAGAGGGTCGGGGGTTCGAGTCCCTCATCACCTACCACGGATTTTTGCCTTTTATAACCGTTTAGTATACAGTTGGTCTTACATAAAGGGGTTATAATGGCATTTTTAATTATCGTATTAATAATAGTATTACTAATAGTTCTTCGTGGCATCAGAATAGTTAATCAGTATGAGCGAGGGGTAGTATTCAGATTAGGCAAGATCCGTCTGCCCATTAAAGAGCCAGGTCTTAGGCTAATCATCCCGTTAGTTGACCAGATGCGCAAAGTTAATATGCGCATAATAACCCTGCCGGTAGACTCACAAAAGGTAATAACCAAAGACAATGTCTCAATTGATGTTGCGGCCGTAGCCTACTATAACGTTGACGATCCAGTCAAAGCAGTTGTAGCTATTGAAAACGTAGCTTCAGCAACTTACCAGATAGCCCAGACTACAGTCAGAAACATAATAGGCCAAAGCGAACTAAACAAAGTCTTAAGCGAAACATCTAAAATCAACGAATCTATCAAGGCTATCTTAGACAAGTCTACTAAAGCCTGGGGCATTTACGTCAATACGGTTGAACTTAAAGACATTAAACTGCCGGAGAGCATGCAAAATGCTATGGCTGCCGCAGCTCAAGCTGAACGTGAAAAGAGTGCCAAGATAATTGCTGCCGAGGGTGAACAGCTTAGTGCCGCTAAATTAGGTCAAGCTGCCGATATTATCTCTAAGCATCCAATAGCCTTACAGTTACGTAATCTGCAGGTGTTAACTGAAATATCTAGCGACAAAAACAGTACCATAATTTTCCCAGCTCAATTTATGGACACCGTGAAGAGCGTAAGAGAATTTATGTCCAAGGAATCTATCAAGTAACAATAACCTTGCGATATATAGTTTAATATCGTAAAATTACCTCTGTTGACAAGCATATTGGCGCTTTAGCTCAGTTGGTAGAGCAGGGGCCTGAAGAGCCCTGTGTCCCCAGTTCGAGTCTGGGAGGCGCCACCATATATCTGCGGGTGTAGCTCAGTTGTTTAGAGCGCATCCTTGCCAAGGATGAGGCCACGGGTTAGAGTCCCGTCACCCGCACCA